>Ga0316202_10000721_pt1 | contig 31919 bp, 23 predicted proteins | sample 3monrhotite_MG_FD_204934 | JGI IMG/M metagenome (GOLD analysis project Ga0316202, IMG submission 204934) | Microbial mat bacterial communities from mineral coupon in-situ incubated in ocean water Damariscotta River, Maine, United States -... | ecosystem: Environmental > Aquatic > Marine >...
CGGCCTCGCGATCCGGCAGGAGGAGGAAGAGCTGCCAGATCGCGCGGCGGCTGAGGAGATAGAGACCGTGGCGATAGACGGGGGCGGGCAGAGTCATACAGGGACGTATGCACAGGGCACGCCAGGCGGGAGAGCGGCAGTTGGCGAGTTAGCGCGGGAATGCGTTTCGTCGAACAAGTCGGATGGGCAAGATTTGCCCGTTGAGTGAAACGCTGGGACGCAAGCGGGACAGGAGCCTTAGGCGGGCTTCTTAGCCTCGACAAAGGTCAAGCGCTCCTCGAAGCGGAGCACCTCCTCTGGATGGGCCTCCGACAACTCGGCGATCCCCACCTCCAGCTGATCGTCGCTGAAGTGAGAGAAGGTCGACCAGAAGCGCCGGCGAATCAGGGCGAACCAGTCCTCCTTCGGGATCTCGAAGGGAAACGCATGCTGGCTGAGGCTGACCTCTAGGCCGACCTCACTCAAGGCACTCCCGTAGCGCTCGGCTGGGGGCTGACCGATCCGCCACACCACCCGCGCCGCTCCGAAGAGGGGGTAGTCGGGAACCACCGGCCGCGTCACGATCACGACCTTTCCCCCCGGCGAGAGACACCGCTCGAGCCCCTCTGAGAGCTCTGGAAAATCACCGAGCGAGAGGTGGTGGACGACCTCTTTGAGGAGCACTGCGTCCCAAGCGTCCGGAAGAGACGTCTTGGCGAAGGACTTGGCGTCTTGCTCCGAGGTCCGCAGCCCACGCCTCTCGGCCTGCTCCCGGAGCGGGCTCGGCTCGACGACGCAGGGCGGAGCTTCGAGACGAGCGGTCTCGGCCAGGGCAGCGGTGAATCCACCGGTTCCTCCGCCCAAGTCCGCGAAGCGCGACCTCGGGGTCAATCCAAGCGCGGCCGCGACCCGCGGTAAGAGCCAGAGGTTGTAGGCCGAGGTCGGGTCGTAGAAGGCCCCCTCCTCATAGCGAACGCCGACCGCGGCGTAGTGGTCGTCGCTCACGCCCGGTGACGCCAGACCGTGGCGTGCGCGAACACGAGCTCGAACTTTCGAATGTGCTCTCGGATCACGAAGGGCATGTCCTGCTCCCCCAGGAACTCGAACTCGGGCTCGAGGAGCTCCCGCAGCCCATCCTTGCTCCAGGCGTCCCGCCCCTCCCGGACCTGTCCACCCAGCCAAACCTCGCGCGGCGTGAAGTCGGGGTGCCAGGAGTAGGGAGAAGTCGCGACCAAGATCCCACCAGGACGGACTAGACCCCGCGCCCCGCCGAGTCGACGGAGGCAAGCTCCAGGGCTCGGGAGACGACAGAACACGTTGGCGATCAAGACCGCGTCGAAGCCCTCGTATTCCGGGGGCAAGCCCATAGCGTCCGCACGCCGAAAGGTGACCCGGTCCCGGTCGAGGCTGGGATCGACCCGAGCGCTGCGAGCCTCACTCAACTCTCCCTCGGTCCGAGCTCGATAGTCCAGGCTCCCCTCAGCTTGCAAGTGCCAGCAGGTCTCGACGAAGGCCGCGCTGAGGTCGATACCTGTCACGTCCGGACAGTCGCGGGCCAGCTCGAAGCTGGAGCGACCTACGGCACAACCGATGTCGAGGGCCCGCTTCAGCTCGACCTGGTGCTCGCGAGCGGTCTCGAGGACCAGCTCAGCGCAGCGCTTGGGGAACTCAGTCGCAGCCCGAGCAAACTCGTAGGGCATAGCCTCCAGCGGCGTTCCGTAGTGCAGCTCGAGGTAAGAAGCTAGGACTTCACTCCGCTCATACTTCTCCGCTTGACCGCGCGCACCGCCTCCAAGGCGCACAGCGTCCCCCGCGGACTCCCCTCGGGGGTCTCGCACGAGGTGGAACCCGGCGTGCTGGAAGAAGTGCGGTCGAAAGTGGAAGCGGCTGTAGACGCTCGCTTCGTCTCCCGTGCTCACGAAAGACCCACCCAGGATCATGGTGTGCTCACCGTCGTAGCAAGGAGAGCTGAAGTCGTCGTAAGCCGGATGAACCTGGCTCCCGGGCAAGGGGTGGAAGTCGTCCTCGCACCAGCGCCACACGTTCCCGCACAGGTCTCGCGTCCCTGCGCTCGGATCGAGATCGACCGGCCCCTCGCTGCCGTAGGCCAGGTTGAGGTTCGTCCCGCGAGCCCGAAACTCAGCGCCCCCCGAGGTCAATACAGCGTCACTGGCGAAGGCGCCGGCCTCCGACTTCAGCAGCGCGTATTCAGCCTCGCTCGGGAGTCGATAGACGACCTCCGCGTCAGGCCGCGACTCAGCTCTGCTCCTCCAAGCCGCATAGGCCTTGGCCTCGTGGTAGTTCACGATCGCGGGCCAACTCCCCCGAAACTCCAAGACCTCAAAGGTCGATCTGAGCTTGAACTGGTTCAGACCTGAAGGGCCGTCGCTGGTCCAAAAGGTCGGCCACTTGGCGTTGCGAAAGGTCCGCCAGCCCCAACCTTCAGGCGTCCAGAGGCTCTCGTCGCGATACCCGCCCGCGACCACGAAGGCGTGGAACTCAGCGTTGCTGATTAGGCTCTGCCCAATTGCGAAGGATTGAACCTCGCGTTGATCCTGACCGTATTCGTTGTCCCAACCGTAGCTCGGTGCCTCGCGCTCCTTACCGATGACCACACTCCCACCCTGGCTCTCGATCCACTTCGGCTCGGAAGCCCGCCCCTCGCGAGGTGCGTCTTGGGGCCAATGCTGGGGGCGACGAACCCACTCGACCGGCAGCTCTCTGACCAGCACAGAGCTCGTTTCGAGGTGAATTCGCTCGTGCTCGAACCCGAGGAAGAGCAACCACAGCGGATCCTCCCAGCCGATCGCTGAGTGCCCCTCGGCCAGACCGGGGTGGGAATCGATCACGCCGAGCACGATGTCGTAGACGCGCTTGCGGTAGGTCCGAGCCTCCTCGAGTGAGGGCCACGACATCTCGTTCTTGGACATGTCGTCCCAGCTCATCTCGTCGACGCCCGTCTCGAAGAGCGTCTCGTAGAAGGCGTCTAGGGGCTGCTCTATGAGGCCAGCCACCCGGAGCTTGTTTATGTAGAGCGCTGGGGGGTGGGCGTAGTAGAAGACGAGGGGATGACGAAGTTGATGGTAGGGAGCCGTGTAGTAGGCCTCCTGACAGGTCAACCCGCTAAACAGGACCTCGGTCAGAGTCCAGGTGTTGTTGAAGTAGTCACGGACCTCATCTCGGGTGCAGGTCGCGAGGTTCGGCGCCGGAAGAGAACTCAAGACACCTGAGTCCGGCTCATAGCCGGGACAGGCCTCTGGCTCGAGTCCCGTCCACCCCATGCCCTCCAAGGGAGTCAACTCGGCGGCCCGCTCAATGTCGGTCGCAGGGGTCAGGTTCGGATTCCGTGTGATCTTCACGGGTCTCGCCTTTTTGAAAGAGTGGAGAGGGGGAGGGCGTGGCGGATCTTGAGGGGCACGCGCACTTCGCGCAAGGAGCAGGTCGAGCGATTGCGCTTCAGGCCCCGCAGGGAAGCGGGTTTCGTCCTCATGGATCTCATGACGACACTCAACGCGAGTCACGCGCTACGAATTCCGCCAGGGTAGAGAGGCAGGCGCTTGCTCGAGACGCTCTCGCGGACCAGAGTGGACCGGGAGGGCCAGCCCTTGGAGCCAACCAATCTCCCCTTTCTGATTCCGCCCACGCCAGCCGAGCGCTCTCTGCTCTGCGACGCCGATGCTCTGTTCAAGCTCCTCGACGCGGCGGAGCCTGGTCAGCCAGCCGACGAGACCCTCTTCGCTTCGGCTGCGGCCTGCGCAGAGATCCTGACCAAGGGTTCGCCCGCAGCCGCGGCTTTCGTTGAGGAGTCCGATGGGGAGGCTCTCCTCGCCGTCCGCTATGGGCCCGAAGATGCGGAGATCCTTCGGTTTCGCCTCCCCCTCGCAGCGCTTCCAGTCGATGCCCTGCGCGGGAGCCGCGAGCTCGCGATCGTGCTCCCCGTCGACGCCCCAAGCGACGCACCCGCGCCGGACCTCGAACCCAGCTTCCTCCAGCGCCACGGGACCTCGACACTAGCCTGCCTCTTTCCCCTGGCCCTCGGCGTAGAGAGCGCTATCTGCGCGAAGCTAACCCGAAGGGTCCCCCCCGAGCGCTGGCGAGGATTAACCGATCCGGCTCGGGTCTACGAAGCCCGTCGTGGCTTCGCGCCCCGCTCCGGCCACCCCCTGGAGTCCCACCAGGCCGGACCCCTGGAGGGGCCGATCTCGAAATTCAAGCCTGGACAGTCCTTGGGGGACTATACGCTCCGAAGCCGGCTCGGCCGCGGGAGCATGGGCGAGGTCTGGCGCGCAGACGGCCCAACCGGAGCAGTCGCGATCAAGCTCGCCCTCCGGCCCTCCTTCGTGCGACACCTCAGGCAGGAGGGGCTCCTCCTCGCCAAGGTCGACCACCCACACGTCGCAGGCTTCGTGAGCGCCGACCTCGAGCACGATCCGCCCTACCTCGTGACTGAGCTCGTCGCCGGCCAGCCCCTCCGTGCGCTCTGCCGGGGCAAGCTCCCGACGAGCAACGTGGTCTTGCTCTGCGATCAGCTCCTCTCGGGCCTCCAAGCGATCCACGATGCTGGAGTCCTCCACCTCGACCTCAAGCCCGAGAACGTCATCGTCCAGCCGCAAGGAGGGGTCAAGATCCTCGACCTAGGCCTAGGGCGAGCCACGACGCGCTTCATGGAAGAGGTCTACCTCTCGGTGTCCCTCGTGAGCCGAGCCCCGCCCGTAGCCGGGACCCTGGCCTACATGTCCCCCGAGCAACGCAAGGGCCGCGAGCTCGATCCACGCGCCGACCTCTTCGCGTTTGGAATCCTGCTCCATGAACTCCTGACCGGAACGCTCCCCGAGCCTGGCGTCGGCCTCAACGAACACCGAGCCGAGCTGGCCCCGCGCTGGGACGTCGTCGTCGCCCGACTTACACATCCCGACATTTCCAAGCGCCCCACCAGCGCCGACGACGCGCGGCTCCTCGTCTGCTACACCCTCAGCGAGAAGCTTCAGCGCCCCGTCCCGCGCGGCGGCGTTCGACCCCGCGACGTCAAGAGCTTCGACGAAGAGGCCTTCGCCCTCGCATCTCCCTACGTCCCGGGGCAAGTGATCGGCGAGGGCTACGAGCTCCTCCAGCCCCTCGGACGCGGAGGGTTCGGCGAGGTCTGGCGCGCTCAACGGGGAGGCCAGGAGGAAGGAGTCAGCGAAGTCGTCGCCCTCAAACTCATCCTCAGCGACGACGCTCGCCCAGGGCTGATCCAAGAAGCCAACGTGGCCGCCCGAATCGACCACCCCAACGTCCCCTCGCTTCTGGGCAATCACGCCCAAGAGGAGCCACCCCACCTCGTGTTCGAGCTCGTGGAGGGCAAGAGCCTCAGGCTCCTGATCAACGAACAAGAGGAGCCCTTTGAGCTCGGCGCCGCGCTAGCGATCTTCGCTGGTCAAGTCGAGGTCGTCCGCGCTTGCGCCGCCGCCGACGTGGTCCATATGGACCTCAAACCCGAGCACTTCCTCGTTCAGGAGGAAGAGGGCCGTGGTCCCAAGGTGACCTTGATCGACTTCGGCCTGGCGGCCCTCCTCGACCGGGCTGGGATCCAAGGCAGCCTGGCCTCGGTGGACGAGGTCCGCGGAACCCTTGACTACATGGCTCCCGAACAGCGCCGCGGCCTGACCGGACCCGAGGTGGACGTCTACGCCCTCGGAGTCTGCCTCTTCGAGCTCCTGACTCTCTGCCTCCCCCGGGGGACCCAAGGGATCCGCTCCGTTAGGCCCCGAGTCCCGAGCGAACTTGACCAGCTCTGCCTTCAAATGCTCAGCCATGAGCATCGCGCCCGACCTGACCTGGCAGAGGTCGACCGAGTCCTCCGAGAGCTCCGCTTTCAGAGCGGCGAGCCCACCCCTGGCCGTCGCCCTGGGCGCCCACCGGCCACGGAATCCGGAAGCCTGCTCCAGAACCCTGCTCTCTGGGGTGCCGTGTTGATCGGAGTCTTATCGCTCATGGCCTGGGGAGCCCTCCACGCCCTCCCAGCTCCGAAGCACGTCAGGCCTCAAGGGGGTCAAGTCAGAGCTTCTCCGGGTAGCACCACCGTGGCTGGGCTCCTGGCCCTCCTCGAGGACCCCGAGTCGAGCTCCCTCGGCCACCAACTCGCTCGAGACGCTCCCAGCCGGGACCTCGCCGTCGCCCTTGGACAACGCTTGACCGTCCTCGGCACCCAGAGCGCCGGCCGAGCCGCCGACGAGGCCCTCGCGGGCGCCCTCGCCGACCAAGGGCCCCATGCCTTTCCAGTCCTCGAGAGGCTCCGTGCCCACCGCCCGCACCTGGCCGGCTCCATCTACCTCCGCTTGGCGAGCCGAGCCAAAGGGCGCGAGCAAGCCTTGGCGGGCCTGGCCTGGCTCCTCATCGCTGGCCCGCCTTCGCCCGAAGGGAAGGACCTGACCACCCTCGGCTATATCCTCAAAGACCTCCGCGTCTACGGCCTCCGCGCCGATCCGCGTCAGCTGAGCCCCGTCGCGCGCCAACTCGACGACTTCCTCGAGGCCTCCTCTCCGGACCTTCGGCGAAGGCGACTGGCTGGGCTCTTTCGCGCCACCCTCGGTCCGCGCGCTGGAACCTCGACCCGAGGGCTCGAGCGTTGCGTCGAAGAGGACTGGGGGCACGAGGTCGTGGAGCTCTTCGCCTCCATGCTCCCAGAAGATGCCGACCCCGCTGAGCGGCGGGCCGTGTCCGCCCTCCAAGCTCGCCTGCCGAGGAGACCGACTGGAGGGCGCAAGCTCGCCGTCGCACGAGGAGGAAGAGGGCCGGGACCAAGGTCAAGGCCAGGAGGGTCGCTCCAGCGACTCCGCCTGCTATGGAGACCGCCAAAGGGCGCCAGAAGGTCCCGCCGGTCAGGAGGAGGGGCACGAAGCCGGCCACCGTCGTGAGCGTCGTCGCCACCACGTGCCGGGTGGCATGAACAACGACGGCGTGGATCGCCTCTGGATCCCCTGTCATGGCCCTCGCGTCGTCCCGGAGGGCGGCTAAGACCACGATGGCGTCGTTTATGGCCACTCCCACCAAGCCCATGGCGCCGACGATCGCCATGAACCCAAAGGGAGTTTGGCTGACGTAGAGCGCGCAGAGGGCCAGGCCGACCGAGAGCCCGCCCACCACCCCCACGATGCCAGCGAGGCGGAAGGAGTCGAAAGACAGGACTAGCGTCGCGACCATCAACACCAAGAGCACGCCTGCGCTCGCGAGTAGATTGCGAACGGCCCGATCGCGTTCGCCCGATTCGCCGCCCAGGGTCATCCGGTAGCCCGGAGGGAGCGTGAACCCCTCAGCCTGAAGCGCTGCCTGGAAGCGAGTCAGAGCGCGACTCGGGAGGACGCCGGCCCTCACGAAGCCCTGCACGGAGTTGCTCCGCTCCCCCATCCGGCGTGTGATTCGGGCCGACTGGGGCACGAGCTCCAGGCGCCCGAGCGCCATCACTGGAGCCGCGCGTCGATAGTCACCAGGACCCCGCCCAGGCGCGAAGACCCCCATGGACTCGATGCCGCTGCGCGCTGAGCGCGCAGCATGAGTCACGCGGACACGGATCGGGACCTCCTCGGTCTCCTCCAAGAGGGAACCGGCGCGGATCCCGCGCAAGGAAGCCTCCAGCTCGCGCGCGATCGCGCGGCGCGAGAGCCCGATTCGCTCAGCTTCTCCTTCGTCGATCTCGTAGCGGAGCTGAGGCTGCCCACCGACCTGACTGGTCCTGGCGACCACGACGTCGGGAACCCCTGCCAGGATCCGCCGTGCTTCCTCCCCCTTGGCGCGAAGGACGTCGAGATCTGGCCCGCTGAGGTGGAGCTCGATCGGCGCCTCGAAGGGCGGCCCCTGCTCGAGGAGCTTGACCACGCACTGGGCCTCCGGGACCTCACGGTTCAAGGCCGCCTGGAGGTCGCGGGTCACCGCGGCTGTCTCCTTGGAGGACTCGAGTTGGACCAGGCCTTGGGCGTAGAAGGCCGAGCCGGTCTGCCCTGCGAGCATGTTGTAGTAGAACTTGGGAGCCGTCTTCCCCAACCACCAGTGGACCTCGCGGACCCCAGCGTGGGCTCTCAAGACGGCTCGAGCACGGGACGTGACGGCGCTCGTGGTCTCCAGCGAGCTCTGGATCGGCAGCCTGAGTTCGACCTGGACCATGTCCCGATCTGAAGGCGGGAAGAACTGCTCGTCGAGGCGTCCAGCGACGCCGAACCCAATCAGGGCCGGGATCGAGACGAGGACGATCCCGAGGAGCGGCCGGCGCAGGAGTCCTGCGAGGACGCTTTCGTAGATGAGGCTCAGACGCGGAATCCGCAGGCCAACCCGCCACCAGACTGGACCCTCGCCCAGGCGAGCCCCTTCGAGGAATCCGCGCAAGGCTGGGATCACGGTCAGGGCTAGGAAGAGCGAACTGACGAGGGCCAGGATCACGCTCAAGCCGATGGCGCCCACGAACTCGCCCGCAGGACCGGGCATCAGGACCATCGGCATGAAGGCGAGAGCGGTCGTGAGGGTCGACGAGAGGAGCGGGACCGCGAGGTGGCGAACCGCGCCCGCGATGGCTGCGGGCGCCTCTGCTCCCGCCTCAAGGCGTCCCTCGACCTCGTCCACGACCACGATGGCGTTATCGATCAAGAGCCCGAGGGCGATGATCAGGCCAGTCACCGACATTTGGTGGAGCGGAACTTCGAGGATCCGCATCCCCGCGAAGACACACAAGGAGCAGAGGGGAAGCGCCAGGCCCACCAGGAGTGCAGAGCGCCACCCCATGATGACCAGCAAGACCACCATCACGAGCGCGATCCCGAAGCCTAGGTTCTCGAAGAGGCTCCGGAGCCGCTCTTCGGTGTAGCCGCTCTGGTCGAACACTGTCTCGAGCGCGACTCCGCTCGGGAGCGTCTCGCGATAGGCGGCGAGGCTGGCCTTGGCAGACGCGCTCCAGCGGTCCACGCGCTCACCGTCCCGCATTCTCAGGGCGAGGACGATCCCAGGGCGTCCACCCACGACGGCCAACTCGTCTGCTGGGTCGAGGACCCCGCGCCGGATCCGTGACACGTCTCCTAGGCGCACCAGGCGCCCCCCCTGCCCTGCTCTCAGGGAGACGGAGGCCAAGCTCTCCTCGGTCTCGAGGGTCCCCACCTCGAGTTGAAGCTCACTGGCTCCCTCGACCCGTCCCGCGCCGACCTTGGCGTCGCGGCCGGCAACTGCGCTCGCGACGTCGCTGGCGCTTAGGCCGAGCGCGCTGAGGGTGGTCGGACTGACCTCGACCTGGATCTCCTCCCCGACCGCCCCTGCGAGCTCCACGTCCTCGGTCCCAGGCACGCGCCGCAGGTGGTCGCGCAGGCCCTCGGCCAGACGGCGCATGGGCCCGCGCGGCGGGGGCCCCGAGCCGGTCCAAGTCAAAGAGACGAGGAGCGTGAAGGCGCGGATCTCGAGGGGCTCGAAGTCTGGCTCGCTTGCGTCCGGAGGGAGCTGGCGCTCAGCGTCCTCGAGCTCCTTGCGAACGACCGCCCAGACCTCTGCGGGGGCGTCGACGGTGTCCTCGAGTTCGATGGTCACGAAGGAGACCTCGCGGCGACTCTCGGACCGCAGGAGCCGAATCTCTGGGACCTCCCGCAGCTCGCGCTCGATCTTCTCGGTCACGAGGGCCTCGACCCGCTCCGGGCTGCCCCCAGGCAAGCGTGTCAGGACGCGCGCCACGCGGCCCTTGAGGCTCGGGTCCTCCGCCCGCGGAAGGACCGCGAAGGCCGAGGCCCCAGCGACCAGGATCAAACTGACCACCAAGAACAAGAGCCGCGGACGTCTATGAAAGAGGTCAGCCAGGCCAGCCTCTGGACGTGTCGGAGAGGCGCTCACCGAATCGCGCTAACGCGCTGGCCCGGGACGACGCGCTGGACGCCTGTCGCGATCACGCTCTCGCCGGGCTGAAGGTTGCCGCGAATCAAGACGCGCTCTCTCTCGGTGTGGAGGACCTCCACCAAGCGTCGCTCGACCACGCTCCCTGGGTCGCCTGGAGCCAGGACGAACACACTCCAGACTGCTCGCTCGCCCTCGCTCAGCGCCGCTAAGGGCACCCAGCCCCCTTGGCAAGGAATCCGACGCGGGAGCACCAATCGTACGATCTGCTCCGGGACCAACGCCTTCGAGTCCTCTAGGGACAGGATGAGGGTTCGTGTGCGAGTCGCTCGGTCGAGCTCTGGGAGCGCGGCCTTGACCCTCGCACGGTGTGGGCGGCCCTCCACGAGCAAGAGCTGCTGGCTGCCCGGGAGGAGTGCCGCCGCGGGCGCTGGCGGAACGCCGACCCAGGCTTCGAGCGGGCCCCTTTCTGTCAGGGTCAAGACGGGGACGCCGGCACCGAGGACGGTCCCAGCGTCGCTCTGAATCTGACCGACTCGCCCCGCGAAGGGAGCCACCAGCCTGCATTGGTCAAGGCTGGTCCTGATCAGCTCCACGGTCCCCTCGAGGCTTCGCACCGCAGCCTCCTGGGCCAGCACCTGCTCACGCCGGGTTCCCCGCTCCATGAGCGTGAGCACGTTCTTGGCCTGGGCCAAGCGCGCGCGCGACGCCTCTTCCTGAGTCCGGGCGGCGTCGTTGCCCTCGGGCGAGATGACTCCCTTGCCGGCTAGGCGCTCCTGACGCGCTCGAGTCAGGCCAGCCAACTCGAGCTGGGCCGTGAGCTCCCGAACGCGCTGCCGCGCGCTGTCGAGGTCCTCAGGCAGGGGCCCCGCGACCAGTTCGCTGAGGAGGGCTCGCCCCGCTCCCAGGCGTCCCTCAGCCTCTGCGAGCTGAGCCACCACGGCGCTGCTGTCGAGCCAAGCCAGGGTCGCGCCCGCCTCCACTTCTTGTCCTTCGCCGACGCAAACCCTCTCGACACGTCCGCCTCGCTCGAAACCTAGTGCAGTTCGTTGCGGTGCGCTCAGCTTGCCGGTGAACGCGTGAGTCGTGAGGTAACTGGTGACCGGCTGGAAGGAGATCGTCTGGACCGGGAGCGCGTCGCTCGTGGACAGGCTCGGGACGTCGACGCCACGGGTAGCGGCGTAGCCGACGCCAAGGGCCAGGACGACGGCCAGCACGACCCAGGGCGCCAAGGCGCGAGCCCTGGGGCTCGGTGTTCGTGCTGCCTGTCGCGGGTCCGCGCTCGACGCCGAGGACAGGTCGGGAACTTCAGGGGCCATGCTCACGCGGAACCTCCTGAGCTGCTCTTAGCTGCGATCAGCCCCTCTTCCTCAGCGAAGACCTCCGCCAGGACTCGCAGTCTGAGAGCGTCGTAGTCGTGCTCCGTCGAAAGAGGAGCCCAGCCATGACCGTCCAAGAGCAGGTTTTGGTTCCGCTCCAGGAGCCGGAGCGGCTCAGCGAAGCCTAGCTCCGCGAAGGGGCGTCCCTCAGTGACGAGCAAGGTGAACACCCCATAGGTCAAGCACCACAGGCCGAAGCTCACGGTCTCGGGCGCGACTTGATCTGGGAGGACGAGGTCGCCAGCGGCTACCGCGTCTCGCACGACCTCAGTCGCGATCCCCACGCAGCGGTGCTCGAGCTCGAGGAGGATCCCCGCGACCTCTGGGCTGATCTTGTCGCGAATCGAAGAAGCCCTCGTGATCTGTTCAGCCTTGAAGTGATCGGGGTAGAGGCGCAGGAACACCTCGGCCGCCACCCCCACCCCCAGGATCCGCTCGCGCGTCGCACCCGACCAGGCGGCCCCGCGCTCGAAGAGGGCTACTCGCTTCTCGGCGGTCTGGACGGCCAGGGCGGCCACGATCTCCTCCTTGTTGGGGAAGTGCTGGTAGATCGTGCCCTTGGAATACTCGGTGGCGCTCGCGATGCGATCCATCGTCAGTCCGAGGTAGCCGCGATCCAGGAGAATGGATCGAGCGACTCTGAGGATCAGGTCAGTTCGCTCCCGGAACTGACGCTCCTTGCGGGTCTCGGCGGGCATGTGACTCTCGTTTCTGACGCTTCGTCAAAAACTAACGAGTCGTCAGCGAGAGCACCAGGCGGAGCGTGAGAGCGGCGCCTAAGTGCTTGAGGGTCGGGTTCTTAGGCAGAGGCCGGAGCTGGGGCCTCGGCTACCCTCTGCTCGGGGCTCCCCGTGTATTCGGGGACGATCTCGCGCAGGGCCCGGAGGACACCGGAGTCGTCAGCGGCTCTGGCTGAGGCGAGGAGGGAGTCTATGGCGCTCAGGTCGAGGGCCTCTCCGCCCGCCTCGACCACGAGGATCTTGGGATGGTCTGGGTGGGCCTCGAGGCCCTCCTCCCCTCGCGACAACTCCTCGTAGAGCTTCTCGCCTGGACGAATCCCGCTGATCTCGATGGCGATCTCTCGCCCGGGCTCGAAGCCGCTCAAGCGAATCATGTCTTCAGCGAGGTCGAGGATCTTGATGGGCTCCCCCATGTCGAGGAGGAAGAGCTGCGAGCCAGACCCTATGGCTGCGGCCTGGAGGATCAGGTGACTGGCCTCGGGGATCGTCATGAAGAAGCGCTCCATGGCGGGATCCGTGACCGTGACCGGGCCGCCTCGCGCGATCTGCTCGCGGAAGATCGTGACCACGCTCCCGTTGCTGCCGAGCACGTTTCCAAAGCGGACGGCCACGAAGCGCGTCGATTCCTCGCGCCGAGCCAGGGCGTCCACGTAGCGCTCCGCGATCCTCTTGCTCGCGCCCATCACCGAGGTCGGGTTGACGGCCTTGTCCGTAGAGACCAAGACGAAGGCCTCGGCTCCTAGCTCGAGGGCGAGGTCTGCGACCTGCTTCGTCCCTCCGACGTTGTTTCGGACTGCCTCGGACGCGCTCGCCTCCATCAAGGGCACGTGCTTGTGCGCGGCTGCGTGGAGGACGACCTGAGGCTGCTCCCGCGCGAAGATCTGCCGCATCCGAGCTGCGTCGGCGACGTCGGCGACGCAGGGGACAACCAGGGTCTCCGGTGGGCTCACGAGGTCCGCCAGGAGATAGAAGAGCGGGTTCTCAGCGCGCTCGACCAGGATCAGGCGACTGGGAGAGGAGGCCGCGACCTGACGCACGAGCTCGCTGCCGATCGACCCGCCAGCGCCAGTCACGAGGACCCGCTTACCTCCCACCAGCCGGCGAATCGCCGCATCACCCAGACGAATCGGGTCCCGCCTCAAAAGGTCCTCGACGGACACGTCGCGAATTCGCGAAACCGCGACCTGGCCGGTCACGATCTCGGAGAGGCCTGGGATGGTCTTGGCTGGGACACCGACCGCCGCCGCCAGGCGATGCACGACCCGAACTCGCTCACCTGGGAGGGTTGGGGTCGCGAGGAGAACTTCCTTAGCCTCGAGGAGCCGAACCTGCTCGACGAGGTCCTCGAGCCCGCCCACGACAGGCAAGCCCCGCACGAGCTCGCCCCGCTTGGCAGGGTCGTCGTCGAGGAAGGCTATCGGGCGGCGTCCGAGCTCGGGTCGCGAGAGGAGTTCGCGGGCCAGGAGGGCGCCGCCGGCCCCAGCTCCGACCAGAATGATCGGGACCTGAGTCGTCGTCCGTCCGGGTCGCAGCGGCTCCGCTAGGACTCGACGCAGGATCCGGACGCCGAGGATGCAGGTCACCGAGAACACGAGGTTGATCAGGATGACGCCGTAGGGCACGACGACGTAGCGGGCGTGGGGGAGGGCCTCGATCAACGGGCTCCTCAAGGTGCGCAGAAGTGCCAACCCGAGACTGATCGCGCCAACCCCGAGGAGGATTCGCTTGAGGTCGAGGAGGCTGACGTAGCGCCACGAGAGGCGAGGGACGCCCAGCATCCAGAGCGCGAAGTACTGGGCGCCCACGACGTAGGCCCAGCCGAAGGCAGCGTGCTTGAGGTATTGGAAGGGGACCTGGCCGTCGAAGCGGGCGATGTAGGCGAGCCAATAGGCCACGCTCAAGGCGCCTAGGTCGATCAGAATCCGCATGGCCCTGATGACATGCAGACGAGTGCTGGGCCCGGCGTCGTTCACGTCAAGCGAGCTTGAATTGGCACAGGGTCCCCGGTCACCTTCGCAGCCTAGCGACAGATCCGAGGCCAGTCGAGATCGCCTTTGCCATAGTCCTGACGAACGGAGACTAGGAGTAGCCGGGAGAGCCCGCGGCGAACGAACCTAGATCTGAACGGCTTCGTCCTCTTCCGCGAGGGGGACCTCGACGTGGTCGAGGGTGTCACCGTCCTTGTCGCGGATCGTGAACGCGAGGTGGACCATGCGAGTCATGTGGTCGACCGAGCCGTCTTGGAGGACGACGACGTTCTTGGTCCGACCCGTAAGGCGCTGGCGCGGAGGGCGATTCCGCGGAGCGACGAAGACCGCGATCATAGGATCGTTCGTGGCGCCTTCACGGAGCTCTTGGACGAGCTCTTTGGTGTCGTAGAGGTCTGAGGCGGCGTCGAGGACGGCGAGGTCGAAGGACTGCTCGGCCAGCAAGGCCAGGGCCTCCTGTCGTCCGGGGACAGAGACTATGTCGTGGCCCTCGGAGCGGAACTTATCCGCGAACTCTTGGCGCTTGTTGCGGTGCGGAGCTATGTCGAGCACCTTCATGTTGTCGCGCATTGGGCCTCCAGCCTCAGGGAGGCGCGATCCTAGGACCTGAGCCTGTTACGTCAAGGGCTCTTCTGGCGCGGGCTGTCCTGACCCAGGCCCTGATTCTGCCGCGGAGTCGTCCTCGAGGACATCGCCCGAGCCATCCTCCGCCTCCAATTCCGCCTCTGGGTCTCCGCCTCCTTGGCGCTGCTTGAGCTCAGCCAGGTAGTCGAAGGGCCAGCCGAGGACGATCCCAGCTCCGGTGTAGATCACCATCGAGGCCAAGGGTCGTAGCAGGACGGACCAGACCCCTCCCAAGTTGTCTCCAGCGACTCCCAGGACCCCCGCTAGGATCCGGTCGATCGCCCTGCTGAAGATTCGGATCGCGTCCACGAGGGGCATCAGCGGCTGCGGAACGATAAAGGAGAGGACCCAGGCGATCGCTGGCCCAAAGAAGAGGAAGAGTCCGATCCTGCGCCGCCAGCGGGTCCCCTTCCACTTGCTCTTGGCCTCCTTGGCCTTCCGCCGAGCTAGGAGGTAGAGCTTGATGACCACCACGGTCATCACGACATAGACCACGAAGGTCAGGAAGGTCTGCACGGATCGACTCCTGGGGCGGCAAGCAGCGGCCGGACAGGATATCGCGGAGGTCTCCGGAATGAGCGAGCGGACGAAGGCCAGAGCCTTCGTCCGCTGCGGTAGTCAACAGAGGGGTGAGGAGTGGGCTAGAAGCCCATGCCGCCCATGCCGCCCATGCCGCCCATGCCGCCCATGCCACCCATGCCGCCCATGCCGCCCATGCCGCCCATGCCGCCCATGCCGCCACCGCCGGCGCCAGCTCCAGCGGGCTCCTTGGTGGGGATCTCCGAGACCATGGCGTCAGTCGTGAGCAGGAGGCTCGCGATCGAGGCTGCGTTCTGGAGAGCGCTGCGAGTGACCTTGGCAGGATCGACGATGCCTGCCGCGATCATGTCGACGTAGGTCCGGTCGAGGGCGTTGAAGCCCTGGGCGTAACCGCTGCGACGGACCTCTTCGATCACGACGCCGCCGTCCCGGCCAGCGTTGGCCGCGATCTGACGGATCGGAGCCTCGAGGGCACGTCCGACGATCTCGACGCCGAGGCGCTCGTCGCCCTCCTTGCCGAGGCCGTCCTTGAGCTCCTCAGTCATCATGAGGAGCGCCAAGCCGCCGCCGGGGAGGACACCCTCCTCGACCGCCGCGCGCGTGGCGTGGAGCGCGTCCTCGACGCGAGCCTTCTTCTCCTTCATCTCGACCTCGGTCGCGGCGCCGACGTTGATCTGCGCCACGCCACCCGAGAGCTTGGCGAGGCGCTCTTGGAGCTTCTCGCGGTCGTAGTCGGAGCTGGTGCCATCGATCTCGGCCTTGAGTTGGCGAATCCGACCTTGGATCTCCTCCTCCTCGCCCTTGCCACCGACCAGGACCGTCTCGTCCTTGGTGATCACGACCTTGTCGCAGGTGCCGAGGTCCGCCAGTTCGAGTGACTCGGCCTTGATTCCGAGATCCTTGAACACGGCCTTGGCGCCGCAGAGGACAGCCAGGTCCTGCAGCATGGCCTTGCGGCGATCACCGAAGCCAGGCGCCTTGACAGCGCAGCAGTTGAGCGTCCCACGGAGACGGTTCACGACGAGGGTCGCGAGGGCCTCACCCTCGACGGTCTCAGCCACGATCAAGAGCGGACGCTGCGACTTCATGACCTGCTCGAGGACGGGGACCAGGTCGCGGATCGACCCGATCTTGTCCTCGTGGATCAGGATGTAGGGGTTCTCGAGCTCGCACTTGAGCGAGTCGTTGCCGACCGCGAAGTGGGGGCTGAGGTAGCCCTTGTCGAACTGCATGCCCTCGACCCACTCGATCTCGGTGCTGAGGGTCTTGCCGCTCTCGACCGTGATCACGCCGTCGCCGACGCGCTCCATAGCCTCAGCGATCTTGTCGCCGATCTCGGTGTCGTTGTTGGCAGCGATCCGGGCGACCTGGGCGATCTCTTCCTTGGAGTCGATGGTCTTGGCCATCTCACCCAGCTTGCCCACGATGTGGGTCACGGCGGCGTGGATCCCCCGCGAGAGCTTCATGGCATCCGCGCCTGCGACGACGTTCTTGATGCCCTCCTCGAAGATCGCCTCTCCGAGGACGGTCGCCGTCGTGGTCCCGTCGCCAGCGACGTCGGACGCCTTGCTCGCGATCTCCTTGACCATTTGGACGCCCATGTTCTCGTAGGGGTCCTCGACCTCGATCTCACGAGCGACGGTCACGCCGTCCTTGGTGACCGTGGGCGCGCCAAAGCTCTTGGCGATGACGACGTTCCGGCCGCGCGGCCCGAGGGTGACCTTGACGGCGCGAGCCAGCTTGTTGACTCCGCGACGCAGGGCGTCGCGCGCCTCGGCGTCGAAGGCGATCTGCTTGGCAGCCATTACTCGACCACCGCGAGGATGTCGGACTCGTCCATGATCAGGTATTGCTCGCCGTCGACCTTGATCTCGGTTCCGGCATAGCTGCTGAAGATCACGCGATCGTCGGTCTTGACCTGAAGCTGGGCGCGCTTGCCCGAGTCGAGGAGCTTGCCCTCGCCCACGGCGACGACCTTGCCCTCCTTGGGCTTCTCCTTGGCGCTGTCGGGCAGCAAGATCCCGCCGGCGGTCTTCTCTTGGGCCTCGAGCCGCTTGACGACGAGCTTGTCGTTGAGGGGGCGAATGTTCGCCATGGGGTGCTCCTTTAAGGGTGCCTGTGCGGCAGTAGGTGCTTGGGAGGAGGCGCCGTGCGCCTGCCAAGATGAACGGAGGAAGGGCAGAGCCTGCCTTGGCCACCCTGCTCTGCAACCTTCGTGCCGACCCATTGGCTAAAAGACTTATGTCCTACGCTGCTGCCACCTTGGCGGGCATGGTTGGGCGCCCTCCCTCTCGGCTCCGTCAGCCTGCGCGCTAGTTCCGACCGACGCCGAGAACGAAAGCCAGGACAGCCCAAGGCGTCGGAGCCGAGCCTCCGAAGTTTGACCCGCCCCACCCGGTCCCCACGGCGCTCGCCCACTCGGGCTGGCCCTAGCCGAGCCCACGCCCGATGCGCCTCGGGGGGGGCGCGGCCCCTCCATACAGGCGAGCCACCCAGAGCAAAGAGTCACGTCAGGGTCATCCCTCCACCTGGGCTTGAAGGCGCGCCCTGTCAGATCGACAGACCGCCGTCGCCGCGAGGGAGCTTGATTGTCCGGCGTCACGTCGCGTGATACCTTCCTCGCCGCATCAGAGGCCAGGAAATGGCCTTTTCGGGAGGATAGATGCAGCGATTCGCACTCGCCCTAGGGATCCTGATTTCGACCTGTGGCCTCGCCTCCGCACAGGACGAGGTCGATCCCCGCGACATGCTCCACGCGGCATACGAACTCCACGAAGGTGGCGCCCCGCTTCGCCGGGCCCTCTTCGCCAAGGCTTGGCCAACGACCAAGCCCTACAAGAGAATGACCGACGAGCTCGCAGCTACGCCCGCCCGCGAGCTGACGCGCGCCTATCTAGGCGGCGGCCTTGGCCCATCTCTAGCGGCTTCGCAGTGGGCCCTCGACCGCAAGGAGCTGCGCAACAAGGAGGGCGACACCCACGACGACACCCGCGCCTTGCTTGGCGCCGAGCTCCTCCTGCTCCGCTTCATGGCTGGCAATCGCTCGGACTCCGAAGGAATGGTCCCGACCCTCTTCCCCCTCTCCCGAGTCCCGCGCGCCTACCAGCGCTCGCGCAGCGAGCGGCGCTTCGGCACCCACGCCTGGCGAAAGGCGACTGGCGAGGCGACCCTCGAGGGCCTCGGGCTCGCGATGCTCCTCGAGACCCGCTATGGGATCGAGCAACTCCGCTTGACCCGGGAGGTCCAGCAGGCCGGCAAGACCTTGACCCTGCGAGGCCACGACGAGCGGGACGGATTCTTCGGGCTCCTCTCCCTCCAAGCTGCGGGCGCCAAGGCCCTCGAGCTACAGCGCCGCCTGGTGTTCGACTCTAAGAAGGGAGACATCCTCCGCAAGGAGTCCCTCCTCAAGCTCGACCCGCGGCGATTCATGTTCCCCACGACCTGGTCGGTCGCCAACAAGGGCGAAATCCTGGCCTACTCCAAGGGCAACGGCGAGAGTCAGCTCCGCGCGCAGTCCTATGTCCTCCTGGCCGCCTCGACCCTCGTGCTCGAGTTGACCACGAAGGACGACGTCGTGGCCAAGGCGCTTAAGCCCTTCAGCGTGCGAGGCCAGAAGATCTACCTCGTCGACCCCGAGGCGCGCGCTGCAGCGCTCGAGGTGGCCGTGTTCGCGTTCCGCTCGATCCTGGCGCTCCACGTCAGCCTAGCCTCGGGAGCCTCGGCCTCCTCCGACGCTTCCCGTGCCCAACGCGGCATGACCGTTACGCCGCAGGACTTTGGGGTCTTCTTTCAGGCCCTCGAGGCCTTCTCGCGGATTCCCACGGGGGTCAGCGGCGTCGACAAAGACGCCCTCGAGGCCTTGGCCGGCGAGCAGAGCAAGGCCGAGAAGCTTGGCGGCGCCCTGATCAAGAACCTCGTTGGCTGGGCGCGCTCTGAGCGCCAAGGCGTCTACGACAAATACGACATCGGCACCAACTCGCGGGCCAACCGCAACCGCTCGCTGATCTCGCAGGCCTACGCGATCCAGGGGCTCGTCGCGGGTCACAAGATGACCGGCTCCTCCGAAGCGCTCCAGGCTGCGCGCGAAATGGCAGGCAAGCTAGACGAGTATTTTTGGGACGCCAAGATCAGAGCCTTCAAGCCCTCAGGTCGCAAGGGGACACGCGTCCGCGAAGCGGCCGCCCTCTTGGGGGCCCTCCGTCAGGTCGGCCTCGCGACCGGCGACGGTCGCTACATTTTCCGCTACCGCCAATACCTCACGCACCTCCACGACGCGGGTTGGTATCAGGCGGGGACCTCCTCGACGCCTCCTGGCTTCGAAGCTGAGGTCGTGCTCAGTCAGAAGTAGGGCATGTCGGCCCCCTTGCACGTGACGGCTCCGGCCCCCAAGAAGCAGATCCGAACCGAGCAGCGAGCCCCTCAGCGGCCTGCCCTGTCCTTGGTCGTGCCGAGCTACAACGAATCCGTTCGACTTGCCAAGAGCTTCCGAGAGCTCGACGCTTGGCTGCGATCCCCGGCCGTTTCGCCTGTCGAGGTGATCCTGGTCGACGACGGGAGCAGCGACGACACCCTGGCCCAGCTCCAGGCCTACGCCGCCGAGCGACCCCAGGTCCGCGTGCTGGGAGAGCCACACCGCGGCAAAGCCGCCACGGTCCGAGCCGGGATGCTCGCTGCCCGAGGCGACCTCGTGCTCTTCTCTGACGCCGATTTCTCAGCCCCCCTCAGCGAAGCTCGCCACTTGGTTCGGGCCGCGCGAGAAGGCGCGGGGGTCGTGATCGGGTCGCGAGAGGCGAGCGGATCTCGTCGCGAGGGCGAGCCGATCTATCGTCACGTCATGGGCAAGGGCTTCAACCTCCTGACCCGAAGCCTGGTCCCTGGGGTCCGCGACACCCAGTGCGGGTTCAAGCTCTTCACCCGCGAGGCAGCCCAGGCGATCTTCGAGGACCTGCCCTCTGGCCTCGGTGGTGAGATCGAGGGCCCCATGGTGACCGCCTTCGATGTCGAGGTCCTCTTCGTCGCTCAGCGCTTGGGCTTTCAGATCGAGGAGATCCCGGTTCGTTGGGTTTACGCGGAGGGGTCGAAGGTCTCGGCCATAAGGGACGCCTACCGGATGGCCCTCGACGTGGCCAAGATTCACGTCGGGGCCTGGCGAGGCTCCTACCCTGACCGGAAGTAACTCCAAACACAGCCGTGGGTTGTCACCCTCGAATCGGAGAGTCACACTGGGAGCAGTGATGGCTTCGGTGCTAAACACATCCAGAGAACTCCGCGCTCCGCTTTCCGGCCTCGGTCGACCTCGCTCTCGCCGCGGGAGCCGTCCATGGGCCTGAGCGAGCGATTGCTGGTCGGGCTCTCCGCAGAGAGCTCACCTCTTCCACCTCAGGTGTCGCCAGGACACGTCCGGGGACTCCGGCGTTCTCAGCTGGTAGACCTCGTCCGTCGCATCGGCGGAGAAGAAGCTGAGCGCTTGCAGGTTCGCGAGCGCGAGCTCGAGCTCCGGGAGTTGGCCGCCCTCGAGCAGCTCGCCGAGCTCGAGAGCGAACTCCAGGTCGCTCAACAACGAATCGAGGAGCTCGAGCAGAGCCAGTCCAACACCGCGCGCTACGAGTTGCCCCGCCTGGCGGACCTCATCGTCGACGAGCAAGCCCGCTCCGAGGCCTTGGTCGCAGAGGTAGCTGCCCTCAAGGCCGAGCGCGACGAGCTCGCAGCCCGGGTCGCTGAGCTGGAGGCAGGAACCGCCAACGCCAGCGCCGACGCTGACCTCGAGGCTGCGGCTGCGGTCTTCGCAGAAGGGGCCGAGAGCCCCGAAGAGGAGAAGGCCAGGCAAGAAGTCCTCAGCGCGACAGCCGAGTTCTTCGGCGAAGGAAGCGAGCTCCTCGAGGACGCAGAGGTTCAAGCGATCTTGGCCGAGGCAGGCCTGGGAGAGGACTCCTCCCCCGCAGCCCGCGCAGAGGCGCTCCTGGGGGCCGACGCCTCCGACGAATTGAGCCAAGCGGCTCAAGCCCTCTTGGGCGCCGCGCTCACCGACCCAGAGTCGTCTGATGACTCTCCAGACGACACGACCCGAAACTTCCTCAAGGCCGGCGCCCTCATCGAAGGTGATGTCTCGGCGGATCCTGGCGAGGTCACGGATCGCGAGCGGGCCACGGATCGGGTCCGCGTCAGCGACCTAGAGCGAGCCTTGATCTCGGCCAGCAGCGAGGCCGCCGCCTCGACGCGCCGCTCAGAGGAGCTCAGCGAGCGCCTCGCCGTCCTCGAGCGCGAACGCGGTGAACTCCAGGGTCAGATTCAGCGTCTCCGCGACAGCCTGGCAGCCGCCCAGTCCCAAGCCATAGAGCCCCTGCGCGCCAGTCATCAGACCCAGCGCCTGACCTCGCCCCTCGTGGGTCGACCCGAGCTGCCGGGGATCGTGACCGACGACGCCGGTCAGGTCGACCTAGACCACCTCCTTGGCGCCTACGTCAAGGCGGAGGAGCGCGCTGCTCGAATCGACATCTTAGAAGAGGTCGTGTGGCGGCTCGAGGCGGGTAAGCCCAGCAGCGAAGCCTGGCGGCGAGCCCTGGAGCAAGTCCGGCGGGCCTGCGCTCACGAGCAGGCTGCGCGAGAAGAGGCGACCCGCGCCCTCAACTCGAGCGAGACCCAGCGCGTCGCGCTCGAAGCCAGGCTTAGGTCCAGTGAGGACGCAAGCGGCCAGGCCCAGCTCGAGCTACAGACCTTGATGGCCCGCTACTCATCTCTGGAGGAGGCCCTCGAGCGCTCCCGCCACGAGCTGGAGGCCGGGCGGAGAGCCTTGGCAGACGCCCGCGAGGAGGCAGACTCTGCCGGCCAAGCCTGGAGCCAAGCTGAGGACGAGCTGGGCGAAGTCGAACCAGCCGCGCTCGGACGCGCGACCGAAGCGCTTCGCTCCGAACTGGCCGAGGACCTCGTCGAGATTCAGGCGGCCTACGAGGAGCTCGTCGCCGCCCATGACCAGCTGCGCGAAGCGCAGCGCGAGACCCTCGAAGAGATCGAGACCCTCAACGAAGAGCAGTCGGAGCTCGAGGTCGAACTCGAGCAGGCCGACCTCGAGGTCCAGCGCCTCGAGTTGGCCCTCGTGGCAGCTGGGCTCCCGCTTCCCGCTCAGATCGACCCGGGGCCCGTCGAACTTGGCCTGGACTCGCCAGCTCCTGAGGTAGCGTCCTCAGCAGACGCCGCTGCGGACGCCATCGTCGGGTATCTGGAGGGCGCAGCTGGGCCGGCTCCGGCGCCCGAGATCGTGCATCCGGCCAGCGCCCTGAGTCCCGCTGGGCTTCAACCTGAGATCGTCCTTCCCTCAGAGCCGCCCAGCGAGAGCCCCACGGATCTCTTCGACGCCCCTCCCCTCAGCGAGGGTGATCGGGATGGCGAGGTCACTCGCCTCCGCGAGCAGCTGGAAGAGCAGCGTGAAGCTGCCGAGAACTACCAGAGGGCGCGCCGCGCGTTCCATGAGGCCCAAGCCCAGCGAGACGAGGCCTTGGGCGAGACCGCGCGCCTGCGGCGACACCTCGCGGAGAGCCGCCAAGCTGAGGCAGCTTGGGTTTGGTCGGCTGAGGCCAACGAAGCCGCGCTCGAGGCGCGCCTCACGGCCGCTGAGGCGCTCCGCGAGCGATTGGCCGCGGTCTCGGCCACAGAGGCGCAGGATCCTGCGCAGGCAGAGGCCTTGGACGAAGCCTCGGCCTTCCTCGAGGCCAGCCGAAGTCTCGAGGGGCAGGTCGAGCTCTTCGCCGGCCTCGATCCAGATGAGGCTCGAGCCGCCTTGGCCCAGAGCGAAGCCGCCCTGGCAGAGCTGGAGTCGGTCCTCCTCCAACTTGGAGCAGGTGAGGGAGCCTCTGATCTTGTCGGAGTCCCCGAGGCCGGTGGGCTCCAAGAGCGCGTGACCCAGCTCGAGCTCGAGTTGGCCGCGGCCCGGGGCCGCGCAAGCGGTGCCCAAGACGTCGCGGCAGGACTTCGAGACCGGCTGCGCGAAGAGCACCAACAGCGGGAAGCCCTCGGCGAGGAGCTCGAGGAAGCGCGGAGTCGCGCAGAGGCCATTCGCAGCGAGCTGAACGCCCTCCGCGAGCGGAGCACGAGCGGAGAGCCCGAGGCGGCCGCTGCCCTCGCCAGCGCTCAAGCTGAACTCGGCGAGGCTCGGGCTCGGCTCAGCCAACTCGAGCAAGGCGAGCACGAGGCCGCCGCCGCTCGAGACCTCCTCCGCGACGAGGTTCGAGAGGCGGCAGAGGCTCGCCGGACGGCCGAGGCCGATCTCCAGCGAGCCCTGGCCGAGCGCGACCTGGCCCGCTCTCAGACTGCCTCGGCCCCTGATCCCGAGGCTGAGAGCGAAGGGGAGCTCCTCGAAGCTGAGCGCGCGCTCCACGAAGTGTTCCAGGCAGAGCTCGGAGGAGCCCTCGGTGAGCTCGAGCTCACTCAGGCCGAGCTCGAGGCGACTCAGAGTGATCTGGAGGCCGCCGAGGCTGAGCTAGAGCTCCTGCGGACAGAGCTGGGCCTGGCTCAGGCTCGGGTCATCGCCGCTCAGGAGTCCTCCCAGTCCGCCGCCCGGGAGCAGGCAGCCCAGGACGCCGCCGCCGAGGCCGCGATCCAAGAGACCAGGGTCCTCGACAGCCAGGCCGACCTCTGCCTGGCCCTGGCTGAGCGAGACGCCGCCCAGAGCGCCCTCGCTCTTCGAGAGGAGGAGATGGCCACCCAGGCCCAGGCCCTCGCGGAGCGAACCCAAGCCCTCGAGGAGCGCAATCACGAGCTCGAGGCCGAGCGGACCCAGGCCAAAGAGCAAGTCAAAGCCCTCGGCGCGGCCCTCTCAGAGAGCGCGGCCCTTCGTGAGCAGGTCGCAGCCCTCGAGGCGCGCCTCGAGCGAGCCGAGGGAGCTGCCGACGAGACGACTGCTGCCCTCCAGCAGGACCTGGAGGCCGCCCAAGAGCGGATCGAGGACGCCGAGGAGAGCCTTAGCGCGGCCCGGGCCAACGCCAAGGCCCTCCGTGAAGAGTTCGACGCTTCGCAAACCGATCGCGCCTCGGCCGAGAGGGCGGCTGCTGTCAGCCTGGCAGAGCTCGAGGCAAGTCGCGCCGAGCGTGAGGCTGCCCAGGCCGAGCACGAGGCCGCCTTGGCCGAAACCGCTCGCGCCAAGCGTCAGGCCGAGTCGGACCTCGTGAGTCGACTCCAGACCGAACTCAGCGAGAGCCAAGAGCGGGTCGCGTCGCTCGAGGACGCCAACGCCCGAGCTCGGGCCGAGCAGGCTCGACTCGAGACCCTCCTCGAGACCCACGCCGCAGTCCAGACCGGGCTCGAAGCTCGCGCCCGGGAGGCCGAGGCCCGCGCCCGCCAGGTCCAGGGTCAGGCACAGGAAGCCCAGCAGGAGGTCGCCAAGCTCGAGGCTGTCCTGACGGCCCAGCGTTCGGTCCAAGAGGGCCTCGAGCGTCGGCTGCAAGAACGTGAGCAGGACGCCGAGAGCCTGGTCGCGGCTGCCACCGCCGCCGGACGGATCGAAGCGCTCGAGCTGGCCTTGACCGCTGAGCGGAGCCGATCCGAAGACCTCCAGGCCAACGCTCGCGCGAGCGAGAGCGAGCTCGACGATCTCCGCAGCCAGATGAGCCACGCCGTCTCAGCGCGCGCGACCACCGAGGTCGAGGCAGAGAGCCTCCGGGCCGACCTGGCGCGGACCGAGCAAGAGCGAGACGAGGCAGAGGGCACCGTCGCTCGGCTCCTGGCAGAGATCGCCAACCAGGCCGCCGCAGACCCCATCACGGATCGCCTGGAGCACCCAGACCTGCCAGAGAGCGAGGCCGTCTCCGCCGCCAGGGTCGGCACCGAAGACTCCAGCGAGGAGCTGACACGAGCCCGCGAAGAGCTGGAGGACCTCCGCCTCCTCCTCAGCGAGCAGGAGCAGCTCTCCTTCGCGATGCGCGCCGAGATCGTCGAGCTCCAGGCCCTGCAGGCTGAAGGACGCATTCGAGGCGACGAGGACGAGGAAGCGGACGAGGGAACCGCGGCACCAGTCAGCGACCTCGAGGCTGCCGTCGCGGCCCTCGAGGAGGAGCTCGCGGCCCGCGACAAACGCTGCACCCGCCTGGAGTCCGAGCGCGCCCGGCTCTCGGAGGAGATCTACGACCTCGGGCGGCTCCTGGAGTCGGAGTGTTGGCGTGGACTCGCCACGCACCGTGACCTCGTCAGGGCCCACCAGCGTCTTCGCCTCATGGAAGAGGGCGGCGCTACCGCTGCAGGGCCTACGCAGGAAGGCTCCGCAGCTAAGGTCCTGGCAGAGGCCCGGCGCTCCCTTGTCGCTGAAGGACCTCCTGACGACGAGGGCGACGACGAGCTGCGCCAACAGGCCGTGGCCTGGCTCCTGACCCAGGCTCCCCAGCGCTCTGACGCCCTCGCCGAGTCGAGCGAGCTGCTCCCCGAGATCGAGGAGCAGCTTCGCGAAGAGTCCGAGGCTCTCCTCCACATGCGCCAGGAGTTCCGGGGTCGACGCCAGGGCCTCCTCGAGGACCTCCTGACCGCCGAACGCGCCGTCCGCCACGCGACCGAAGTCGGCGTTCAGACCGGCGAGCTGGACCGACGCGCCCGCAAGGCCACCTCTCGTCTCGGGGACTTCGACGCCCACCTCGAGGTCGAGCTCCGCGCTCGCGAAGAGGCCCGCGGAATGCTCGAGGACCTTCGACTCTGGCTCCTGTGGGAGCTCGGTGAGCACGGCGCCTCCAAGGTCGGCGAGAGCGACCCCGGCGAGGATCGAGTCGAAGCCCTCGAGCTGCAGCAGAGCGTGGCCGACCTCGAGCGCCGCCTGGCAGAGGAGGAGCGCCAGCGACGCCAGCTGGAGCGCGACGCGATGCAGGCCATGGAGGAGCTCGAGGAGGATCGTCAGCGCCTCGAGCGCGATCTCCAACAGCTCGTGGAGGCCCACCTCCGCGACAGCGCCGAGGACGAGGTCGAGCGCACTGAAGCCGAGCGCGCTCAAGCTGAGGCCGTTGAGAGAATCGATGAGCTCGAGGGAGCTCTCGCGAGCCAGCGGCAGGTCGACAGCGACGGCGAGCAGCTCCAGCGACAAGCCGAGCGCATCGCCGCGCTCTCTTGGGACCTCGAGAGCCGGGAGTCCTTGGTGCACTGGCTGATGCAGGAGCTCGACCCGCGGGTTCGGGGTGAGCGCGACGAGGCCCTCGTGAACTGCGCGGAGGCCGTGCGTGGGTCCCCGCCCGTCGAGGGCGTCGATCCCGACGAGCTGATCCACTGGCTCGAGACCCCAGGCGGCGTCCCTGCCAACGGGAACGCGCTCTGGGTCGCGAGCGCGGATCCCGCGACCTAGGAGCGGCAGCCTCCGGCCTCCAACCGCCAAGGAGGCAAGGACGCCAAGTTTGGAGAGCTAAGGCGCCCTTCGCTGTCCTGCGGCGCGAAGCTCTTGGAAGATCGGTCTTCGCCCTCGAATCCCTGAGGAGCGGCTAGCCCGGATCCTGCACCAGCCTCGTTCCTCGGCTGGCCCAGGATCCGGGCTAGGTGTCCCTGAGGGGCAAAGGGACGCAATGCGTCCTTCGCCGCGACCGGGAAGTGTGTTCCGAAGGCGGGTCGCAGGCGAAGGACACCGGCGCCCTCTGCCCCTTGATAGCCCGGACTTTCAGGGCCAACGCCCTTGGGTAGCTTGGGAGTGGTGATCGACCGGGCTAGGGACCGCCTCCTTGGAGTCCTTGGCCTCCTTGGCGGTCCACTCTTCCGAGCCAGGCATCACTCCGGAATGCAAAGAGCCCAGCCTCGCGGCTGGGCTCCTTGAACGTGAAACCTGAAGTTGGCTTAGAACCAGGGCTTCTGGTTGTTCACGTAGGTGTTCACGAAGTCCTCGTCGGACTTGGTGATGTAGATGATCCCCTCAATGAACCCGAGGAGGCCAGCGGCACCGCAGGTGACGAAGGTCAGGACCAGCTGAATGATGCCCTCCTTCTGGTAGCCCAAGTAGAACTTGTGGGCTCCGAATCCTCCCAAGAGGATTCCAAGGAGGGCGGCGGGCATCTTCTTCTCTGCGCCAGGAACGGACATAATTGCGACTCCCCGAAGGTGTGTTTGTCGGATTGGAGGGCGCACTCTAGAGCCTCAGGGCCCTGAGCACAAGCTCTTGCAACCAGGCTTTTGGCTGCTGAAGAGAGCTCTCTAGTATTGGATCCGGTCTTCCTTGGCCAGCCAGGCCTCGAAGGGCCTCCAGCCCTCCTCGCCCAGGAGCTGGTAGGTCGGGATCTGGCGCTGATCTAGGGGCTTAGGGAGCTCCTGGTAGAGGAACTCGTCCGAGAAACCCCCCTTGGCGGCGTCTTGGCGGCTGGCCGCGAACACGATCTTGCGGACGCCAGCCCAGTAGGCGGCTCCCAAACACATAGGGCAGGGCTCGCAGCTGGTGTAGAGGTCACAGTCATTGAGCTGGAAGGTCTGGGCGGCCGCCGCGGCTTGGCGAATCGCGACGACCTCGGCGTGGGCCGTGGGGTCATTGCTCGTGGTGACCTGGTTCCAGCCCTGCGCTAGGACCTCGCCAGAGCGGACGATGAGAGCACCGAAGGGGCCCCCCTCGCCTGCGAGCATCTTGGCCTGGGCCAGGTCTATCGCCTGGCGAAGGAAGACCTCGTCCTGATTCTCGCTAGGGCTCACGCCGGCGCTCCTGCCTGCTGAAGGACGAAGCGCGCCGCGAGGTTCTGGGCGGCGCGGAGGCGATAGGGCGCGGTCGAGCGGATATCGCTGATGGGCGTGATCGCCTCGCCCACCGCCGCGCGAACGCGCTCGGCCAACTCGGCGCTGGGAACTTGACCCTCGATCAGGGCTTCAACGCCGGCAAGGCGCACTGGACGGTCGGCGACCGCTCCCATGGCCAGCCGAACCTGGGTCAGGGTCTCGCCGCTTCGCGTCGCAGAGGCCGCCACCATGACCTTGCTGATCGCCTGTGCCTTCCGGGTCCCGACCTTGCGCCAGAACTGGATGGCCGGAGCCGGGAGCGGGAGCTCAACAGCCAGGATCAGCTCGTCTGCCGCCATGACCGTTTGGCGATAGCCGGTGCAGAACTCGGCGTAGGCCACGCGGCGGGTTCCGCGCGCGGAGCCCAGCTCCAGGACGGCGTCGAGGGCCAGGAGGACGGGGAGGGTGTCACCGACGGGCGAGCTGGTCCCAATGTTCCCGCCCAGGGTCCCCCGAGCTTGGATCTGGGTCGCCCCGATTTCGCTGACGCAGGTCTCTAGGGAGGGGAAGGCGCTGGTCAGGGCCTCGTGAGCGAGGACCTCGGCGTAGGTGGTCGCGGCCCCGATTCGAATCCGCTCGCCGCTGACCTCGATCCCGCACAGGCCCTCGAGGCCGAAGAGGTCGATGACGCCGGCGGGCGCCGGACGGTGGAGGACGCCGACCATGTAGTCGGTCCCGCCAGCCAAGAGGACGTAGTCCGGGTGCGAGGCCCGGGCCGCGTAGGCGTCCTCGAGGGACGCTGGCTTGAGATACTCGGTCATGCCTGGCTCCCGGCGCTGGCCTCGGCCGCGGCCGCGACGGCGTCCACGATGAGCTGATAGCCGGTGCAGCGACAGAGGTTGCCCGCCAGGGCCTCCCGGATTCGCTCTCGGCTGGGCGCCGGCTCCTCCGCCAGGAGGGCCTGGGCGCACACGGCGATCCCGGGCGTGCAGATCCCGCACTGGGTCCCGCCCCACTCCACGATCGCGGTCTGCAGGGGAGTCGCTCCTTGGCGTCCGTAGCCGCAGCGATCTGCGAGGCCCTCGATGGTGGTCAGCTCGGCGCCCTGAGCCTGAGCGGCCGGGACAAGGCAGCTGTTGACCGGCTTCCCGTCGATGAGGATCGTGCAGGCGCCGCACTCGCCCTCGCCGCAGCCCTCCTTGGTCCCCGTGAGTGAGATCTCTTCGCGGAGGACGTCGAGGAGACGCGCTATGGGAGAGGCCTCGACGCTGCGCGTCTCGCCGTTGACCTTGAGTTCGAGCTTCATGCGGCACCTCCGCGCGTCAGGCGGTCGAGGGTCTCGGGCAGGAGGGGCAGCTCGTCGGTCGCGACGCCGAGGGCTTGCTCCAAGGCGTTGGCGACGGCGGCGGCGGGCCCGTCCATCGGGATCTCGCCGACGCCCTTGGCTCCGTGCGGCCCGTGGGAGTAGGGGACCTCGACCAGGACCGCCTCGAGCTCAGGGGCTTCAATGGCGGTCGGAATGATCGAGTTCGTCATCCGCTGGTTGAGGACGCGGCCTTCCTTGTAGAGCACGCTCTCCCAGAGCGCCCAGCCCAGGGCTTGGAGGGTCCCGCCTTCGATCTGTCCTTGGACGATGCGAGGGTTGATCGCCTTGCCGACGTCCACGGCGTGAACGCAGCGCTCGACGGTCACCTCGAGGGTGTCGGTGTCAACGGCGAGGTCCACCAAGCAGCAGGCCCAGCCGAACACGGGGTAAGCGTCGCCCGAGTAGGTCTGGTCGTCCCACACGATCCCGGGTGGAGGCCGATAGGTGACGGTGGTCTGGAGCTCCTCTGGGCTGTGCGCGGCCACCGCGGCTCGGTCCTGAGGGTCGAGGTCGTTGGCCTTGGCGTAGGCCTCGACGCGCTCCTTGAGCTGGCTCGCGGCTTGACCCACGACGTGGCCCACGACCATGCAGGTCCGCGAGGCTACGGTCGGGCCCGAGTCGGGCACGAGGTCGGTGCTGGGCTGCGCGACCACGATCTGCTCCGTCGGAATCCCCGCCGCCATGGCCGCGATCTGCCCGAAGGTCGTCTGCGCGCCTTGGCCTATGTCCGTGGACGAGCTGCGGACCTCGAAGCGACCGTCTGGGAGGAGGGCCAGGGTGGCTTGACCCTTGAGGCGCTCCTCGCCGGAGCCGGTGAAGCCCGCGCCGTGGTTGTAGAAGGCGATCCCACGCCCGCGCTTGATGGAGGGACCCTCGACGCGAGGCCGGGGTCCGGGCTTGGCTAGGGTCGCCTCGACCGCAGCCAGGACCTCCTCCGTCGCGACGCTCTCGCGCAGGGTCTGGCCCGTGGCGGTCACGTCACCCAGGCGATACATGTTGTGCCGCCTGAAGGCGAAGGCGTCTTGGCCGACGAGGGCGGCGGCCTTCGCGATCTGCCGCTCGTAGGCGAAGGTCGTCTGCGGCGCGCCGAACCCGCGGAACGCGCCGTGGGGTGGGTGGTTGGTGGCCACAGCGCGACCCACGATCCTGACATGGGGGATCTTGTAGGGGCCTGCCGCGTGGAGCACAGCGCGGCTGAGAACGACCTCGCTCAGGGTCGCGTAGGCGCCCGCGTCGATCACGACGTCGACCTCGGCCGCGACCAGGGTCCCGTCCTTCTTGAACCCGAGCTTGTGGATCGTGCGCGAGGGATGGCGCTTGGTCGTGGCTGCCACGTCTTCGTCGCGCTCGTAGACGAGCTTGACGGGCTTTTGGGCCTTGCGAGCCAAGAGGGTCGCGTGAGCCGAGATCATGGAGGGGTATTCCTCCTTGCCGCCGAACCCGCCGCCAGTCACGGCTTGGGTCACGATCACTCGCTCGTCAGGGAGTTCGTAGAGCGCCTTGAGCGCCTTGTGCACGTAGTAGGGGCACTGGAGCGAGCCAATCAACTTGACCGTCTCCGCGCCGGCCTCGCCAGCCCAGGACGCGATCACGCCCTGGGGTTCGATGTACATCTGCTCCTGAGCACCGGTTCGGTAGGTGTGCTCGATGATGTGGTCGGCCTCGGCGAACCCGAGCGCGACGTCGCCCTTCTTGATCTCGAAGCGCTTGAAGACGTTGTCCTCACCGTGGAGGAGCGCGCTCTTGGCTATGGAGTCCTCGATACTGAACACGGCCTCGAGGGGCGTCGTGACGAGGGTAATGGCCTTACGGGCAGCCTCGGCCATGGGCTTGGTCGGGGCGGCCACGAGGGCGACCGCCTCGTCGACGTGCCGAATGTTTCCCCCAACTGGTACCAGGGCTGGCTGGTCGTCGGTGATCAAGGCGATCACGTTGGGCCCGGTCAGGTCCTCGGCGGTTACGACCGTGACCTGACTCCAGTCGAAGTCGGGGTCGAGCTCGATGGCGTCGAGGCGCGCGTGAGGCACCTGGCTCCGGACTGTTCGTCCAAAGAGGACGCCTGGAGGCTGAATGTCGTCAACGTAGCGCGCGGCGCCCGTGACCTTGTCCAACCCGTCCACGCGTGGGGGTGAGACTCCGACCTGCGGCATGGGATCTCCTTTGTGGGGAAGCAATTAGACACCAAATAGGAGCCTGTTCGTGCTTCGCCCGCGCCAAACGCGGAGTCCGGCTTCCGCCGAGCAGGAACTACGCAGCCTTACCCCGTGCAAGGTTCGCATCGAGTGGCTATTCCTAGAGTGGAGGCTGGTGGTGGTGTATCTGGCGCAGTTGGAGTCCCTCTTCGATCCGGATCCGGTCGAGGCAGCCGTCGCGCGCTGCGTGGCGCGCGTATTCGCTCCGCGGGCCCAACGCCAAGCAGCCGCTCGCCAAGCGCTCGCCCTCTCGTCCAAGCGCCCCGGCGCAGTTCGCTTGACGCGCGCTCCTCGCGATCGCGCCGTCGCGGGGCGGGTGGCCAGAGTGTTCCGCAGGCGACCTCGACGACCCCTCGAGGTCGGCGACCTCGGCTCACGTCGCCTCGGCATCGTCCGGGGCTAGCCCGCTTCGTCAGGCCCGGCTCGGCTGAGCTAAGTCCGACCTCCTGCCTACCGCCAAGGGTAGGAACTCGACTGGCCCAGAGCCGCCCGAATCTTGACTCCTCGCCACTGCCCGGACCCCCTAGCGCCCGTTTTGGGTCCGGTCCCCGGGTGCCCCCTTCGAGGCTGCGCCTCGCGCTAACAGGCAGGCGTGACTCCAAGAGACATCGGATTCCAAGCTCGTG
>Ga0316202_10000723_pt1 | contig 31882 bp, 22 predicted proteins | sample 3monrhotite_MG_FD_204934 | JGI IMG/M metagenome (GOLD analysis project Ga0316202, IMG submission 204934) | Microbial mat bacterial communities from mineral coupon in-situ incubated in ocean water Damariscotta River, Maine, United States -... | ecosystem: Environmental > Aquatic > Marine >...
GGTGGCGTTGAGCGACCGATCCGGCGTCCCGCTGCTCCCGCAGGGCGAGTCAGCGACAGCCCGGTTGTGCCCTTGGGGTTCCCGCAGCCGGGTGCCGCACGGAAGAGGAAGGACCAGCCAGGCGGTGTCGTCGTGCTCCCGCCGCTCGGTGGGGATCGAGGAGTTCCGCGTGGGCACGGCGAGCGCTACGACCGGGCGAGGCGACGCTGGCGGCGAGACCGAGCAGAGCAAGAGAGGCTCCGCGAGCTGGAGGAACTGGAGCAGCGGCTTCGTCGGGCGGGTCGAGACCGCTACGCGGATCGGGTTCAGCGAGCGCGAGAGCGGGTGGAGACCAAGCGTCGCGAGCGCGAGGAGCGAGCTCAGCGCCTTCGTGACTACAAGGATCGCAAGCGACGCGAGGCGGCAGAGCGAAAGGAGAAGCGGCGAGAGCGCTGGTCTCGCCGGAGGCGTGAGCGACTCGAGCGCAGCAAGCAGCGGCGAGAGCGTCCGCGAAAGCGGCCCACCGCACCGCAGGGCGGCTACGTGATCGACCTTCGCGATCCCGACCTCGACTCGCTGACGCCCGAGCAGCGGCGCCTCCTGGAGCGAGACGTTGCTCGTGGCTGGCTCGACCCAAGCGTGTTGGGGCTGGCGGGCTCGCGTCCTGCAGAGCCCCGACGCATGGGCGAGTGGAACGTCGCCAACGCGCCGCTGCCCTTCCTGGGGAGCGTGGGCAGCCTGGAACAGTGGGCCAACGTGGCGACCTACCAGCTCCGCGCCCTCCAGCAGATCGTCCTTGGGGCTTTCGGTGGCCCCGACTATCTGGCCTCGAACCTCGCCCTCGTGGACCAGAGCGGCACCGGACACCTCCTCGCGGGCTGCGGCAAGGCACCCGTCCTCACGGTCCGGGCCTGCGGAGGCGTGGCCCTCTGCGTCGAGGGAGACCTCGTCGTGAAGGGGCGGCTGATTGAGGCCCCCGACACGCAAGAGCCCAAGTCCAAGGCTCCTGCCTCTCCGCGAATGCCCACCGAAGAGGAGCCCTCGTGAGCCGATTCCAAACCGAGAAGCCCGTCGGAACGGTCCTCCTCGAGGGAACGAGCTATCGTTCGCACACCTGGGCGGCGTGCCCAGAGGACAACATGAAGCGGGCCCAGGAGGTGTACCACCACCTTCCTGAGCCCTTGAACGCCAAGCAGAAAGAGCTGCATGACGAACCAGGAAGAATCTATCACTGCGTCTATGTCGCGAGGCTCCGTCCATGAGCTGCGCGGCGGGACCCTCGCTGCCCTCGGATCAACCCGAGGATCGCAGCAGGCGGAAGCAGATCGACTTCGAGGTCACCTACGTCGAGGGACCCCCCTCAGGCGCACTCCTCGACGCCCTGGCAGAATTCCTCGTCGAGGTCTGGGCCTCACGCCAAGAGGCCAGCGAGTGACTCGCTGCCAGGACGCCGAGGTGCGCAATGGTTGAGTCGAAGCGAGCGATCGGCCTGGTCCGGTGCAGTACGGATCAGCAGGAGCACTCGACGGGAGACCAAGAGGCTCAGATCCGTCGTTGGTGCGAAGCCCAAGAGTTGGACCTCGTGCGGGTGTTTGAAGACGAGGGAGTCAGCGGGTCGGTCTTGGATCGACCTGGCCTCCTCGCGCTCCTCCGCTACGTCGAATCGCAGCCCGAAGGAGGGACGCTCGTCGTTTGGCGCCGCAACCGACTCGCGCGCGCCCAAGACCCCCTCGACGGGCTCCTGATTGAGCGCCGAATCGAGAAGGCTGGGTGGAAGATCCACTGCCTTCATGGACGCAACGGAACGGGCGACGCCTTCATGGATCGCCTGGTGGGCCTCTTGGAGCACCACCAAGCAGGCGAGTTCCTCCGCAGCCTGGCCACCGATACCCTGCGCGGCCAACTCAGGACCGCGCTTGACGGCGGAATGCTCGTTGGAGTCGTCCCCTACGGCTACCAACGCCGGATCGAGTCGACGGACGGATCGATTCGGTTCCTCACAAGACGGACTCGATTCCGCCGGTCGCCGGGGGACAAGGTGGCGTTCGTCGCGGGAGCCCCTGAGGAAGTCTCAGTCGTGAAGCGGATCTTCTCGGCCTACTCCAGCAAGCGACTCAGCACGAGCGGTCTCGCTCGCGAGTTGAATGCGGAGGGAAGTCCTGGGCCCCGTGGCGGAGTTTGGACGGACACGACGATCCTTCGCATTCTGCGAAACCGGGTCTACACGGGCGCATTGGTTTGGAACAAGGCGGCGAAGGGGAAGTTCGCACGAATCGTGGGAGGGAAGATCGTCAAGTCGCCAGACGGCGAGACTCCTGGCAAGGACAACGCGATTGTGATTCCAGGGCACCACGAGCCCCTCGTCGACGAGGAGACCTTTGCCGCCGCTCGGGTCTTGGCCGCTGGAAGGGGCAAGAAGAGCCGAGGGAAATACGCCACGCGGGGACACCCCCTCTCCGGGCTCGTGAAGTGCGGCGCCTGCGGCAGCCCCATGACGGTGACGCGATTCGACCGGCGTGGCCCTGTCTACGTCTGCAAGGGCTACCGCACGGGGCGAACGTGCGAAGCCTACATGGTTGTGTCGAGTCGCCTGGAGGGAGAGGTGCTGAGGGTGCTCAAGGAGGCGCTTCTGCCCCTCAAGCTGAACCTGAAACCACGCTTGCTTAAGCTGCTAAGCGAGCGGTTGGGAGTTGGCCCCTCGCCCATGCAAGATCGGCTCAAGCGGGAGCTGGCGACCCTAGAGCGCAGAATCGACGGCGGCCTGGATCGCCTGGTCCTCCTACCTGACCGAGCCGCTACGCAACTTGCGGAGAAGATCGAGGCCTGGACCACACGGAAGGACGAGGTCGAGCACGAACTAGAACGCCTTGAAGCGAAGCGCCAGCGGTCCACGGACCTCGAGGCTCTCGTCGACGAGGTCGTCAGGCTGCTCGACGACCTGGATACGGCCGAGGCCGAGGCGCCGCCCAACGAACTCCGCGTCCTCTTCGAGCGGCTAGTTTGCGGAGTCGAACTGGATTTCGTCAGTGTGCCCCCGAAAACCGGAACTCGAATGCGCCGGAAGCTCAAGGGCGGTCGCGTCGCGCTGCCTGAGGCGCTTGCTGTAGCCTCCAACATCTTGCCTCAACCCACATCCCTGGTCACGGATCCGGGCTAGAGAGACCCGCCCTCCGGCCAGTTGCTCCAGTGGGTGTTCGGCGACTGAGTCGGCGCATAGACCTCGGGACGTCCAGCTGCGAGCGCCTTCGCCAGGAGCGGAAAGGTCTCCACTTGACTGGGACGCTGGTCAGGGAGGACAGGGTGGCGCCACTCCCTGAGGCGCAGGAAGAGCGGGAGGTCCTGGCCCAGGATCGCCTGAAGCTCCTTCTCAGTAGCGAGGAGAGCCCCACGGTGCGTCTCGAGGAGAGTCCGAAGCAAAACCTCGACTCCCTGGCCCCGAGTGCCGGGCGGAATCGGAACCTCCTCCCCTCGGATCCGGAGGGCCGTGGCCTGCTGAGAGATCCTCCAGCCCTCCTCCAGATCTTCTTCATGGATCCGCTCCACGAACTCGCGAGCAATCAGCTCACCCTCTCTACCGGTCCAGCTGAAGTTCCCGAAGCAAGTGACCTCTATCCCAACGCCGTCCTCGACATCTCCCATGCGAGTGAACCAGCCGAGCTGCTCGACGATCACCGCCCAGCTGTGCTCGTCTCGATAGGCGCTCAGGCGGACGTCGATGGGGAAGATGTAGCCGTTGTCGAGCATGAAGACCTCCCACTTTTCGAGAGCGACCCGATCGAACTCCGCCACGATCGACTCCGCGCTGTAGCTCCCAGCGATCCCCCAGCGCCCCTTCACGCGGCGGATCTCGAGCTCCGAGCCACCGGTCCGCTCCAACTCATGGAGGTAGGCGAGCGCGGCTGCGTCCTCACGAGAGGACGCCCAGGCCCGCTCCAGCGCTCGGAGGCGATCGTCCCCCACTAGCGAGCCAGGAAGGCCTCGGCAGCCGCCTTGACCGTGGCCTCCTCCTTGAGGGAGGCGCCAGGCTCGAGAGTGACGCCTGCCAAGCGCGCTATGGCTCGCACCGCGGCACGGCGGACGAGGGCATGGCTGTCGCCGAGGGAGCGCTCGAGGGCCTCGAGGCCCGCCTTGCGCCACGCAGGGAGCTTGGCCGGGGCCTTGGGCCAGGACTTCTTGGCCTGGCCCTGCTCTACGTCCTGCGCGGACTTCAGAAGGCGCCCCAGGGCGACGACCGCCTCGCGGCGCACGAAGGCGTGGCGGAGGAACTTGGGCGGGCGCGCCGGCTGGCGGAGGGGAGCCGGGCCCGCTGCTCCGCCGCGAGCGCGCGTGCCCTTGTCCTTCTTGGCAGGCTCGTCTCTCTCGGCGGGCTGGTCCTTGCCCTTCGCCTTCTCGGGTGGGTTCAGCCAGCGCGAGAGGACGGGGATCGCGCGCCAGGCCCGATCCCGGGCCCAGCGGCGGCAGACGAGATCGAGGTGACTGCCGTTGAAGCGCCTAGCTTTCCCAAGCGGCGTCCGGACGTCCACGCGCCGGACGACCTGGAAGTCCTTGAGGGCCTCGCGGAGCTTAGCTCGGGCCTGGGGGGCCCCCGCTTGCACGAGGACCGACGCGGCCTGGAGGCGCAGCGGGGTCTTGTCCTTGCCGGTGCAGAGGGAGCCGATCCAAGCCACGGTGCCGGTGTCGAGGAGCTTGCGAGAAGCCAGCTCTCCCAGGGCTCGCGGGCGGAGACCCTGGAGTGGTTTGGCTTCGCTGTGGGCGATCTGGTCGACCAGCACGTTGGCCGCGGGGTCAGGGATCGCGAGGATCTGGCGCGCGAGACCGGCGCTGGCTTCGTCCCCCATCAGGGCCTCTCCGAGGCGCCCGACTCCGGCCGCGTCGCCCCGACGCAGTCGCCCGAGGTCGAGGGCGCGCTCGAGGGCAGGCTCGCCTGCGACGCGCTTGGCCAAGCCCTCCAGGATGAGATCGACCTTCTCGTGGCGGAGCTCGATCAGGGCGCGGACCAAGGCCCCGCGAATTCGAGCGTGGTCGTCATGGAAGGTCGGTCCGATCAAGTCGACCAGCGAGGCGTCCTGGAGCTTGCCCCGGGTCAGGAGGACTGGGATCCGCAGGACGTGGCTCGAGGTCCGGCCGATCTTGCGCAGCGAGGGCAAGACGCTCGCGTCGCCGAGTTCAGCCAGGGCCTCAGCGCAGGCCACGGCCACGGTCCCGTCTGCGTGCAAGAGCTCCGCCAGCTCCGGGGCGCCGAGCGGGAGGCCTCGTCGGCCGCACTCCCGCACAGCCAGCTGGCGCTCCTTGATCCCGAAGCGTGAGCGCTTGGCGAGGGCCTCCTTGAGCGCCTCTTGGGCCACGCCCTCGCGCAGGTCGGGGTGCCGGAAGTCGAGGACGGCGCGGTAAGCGCGCTGGGCCTTGCGGTAGTGCTTGCCGCGATAGGTCTCGCTGAAGAGCTCGGCCACCTCGCGGTCGAGGTCGAACCAGGCCAGGAGAGAGCGATTCTGGTCGGCGGCCGCCTCCCAGACCTTCTGGAAGGCGTCGCGATAGAGCTTGCGATAAGTCGGCTGCAGCCCCAGGTAGGCCTCGCTGTCCCCCTCGAGGGCGTAGACCGCGATCAGCGCCAGGGCCGCGTTACGGAGGTCTGGATCGAGCTTGGCGCTGCTCGCGAGGCGGACCAGGATCGGGAGGTTCCGCGCGTCCACCTTGCGGTGCATGTCCACGCAGAGGGCCTTGAGGTCCGCACCTCGTCGCGAGAGGACGCGTTGGCCGCCGACCTTGGCCAGAGCCTCGACGGGCACGCCGAGCTTCTTGCTCGCCTTGTTGAGCTTCTTCTCGAGGCGCGCCCGCGCCTTCTTGCTGAGCGGCTTCTTCTTCTTTGGGTCGGGAGCGGCTAGAGCTGGGGCCAAGGCGCCCAACAAGAGCGCGGGCGCCAGGATCCAGATCGCCAGGAGCCGGGGCTCCAAGACTCGGGATCCGAGGGCGCGCTGAGGGCGGGTCACGAGGCCTCCTCGGTCGATTCGCAAGGGGAAGGGTGGGGAAGAGGGGGCAGGGAAGACCGTCCAGGAGCCGTCCAGTTTCTGTCTTCGGCCTGGGGGCCGCGACTCTCGATCCAGATCGGAGTTCGCAGCTCGCGATCGACCCAGGTGCAGAGTTCTCCGCGCGCGACGCGCTCTGACACTGGCTCGACCTCACGCAGGCCCCGCCCCAGAGCCGCTCGCGCCTCGAGGTCTTCGGGCTCACCCGGGACCAGGCGGCGCGTGACCCCCGCGGCGTCGGCCTCGAAGCCAGCGGCCGGATCTCCGCCTCGATAGCCGCTGCACACAGCGGCCGTGGGCGGAATTCGGTCGAGGCAGGTCAGGGCCAAGCCGTCGACGCCGCCACAGACCTCGAGGGCGTAGCGAAGGGCGACCGCGTCCAAAGCCCCGCAGCGGAAGGGACCCTGCCAAGCACCCGTCGGGTTGTGCGGCTCGCGGAGGGTCAGGTCAAGGCGGGAGTCGTGGGTCGGGAAGGGCCCAGCTCCGTGGCGCGTGGCGTAGGTCCTGAGGACACCCAGGCGGAACACCGGAGCCTCGATCCCCGCCAGGAGCTCCAGGGCTCCAGCCGGAGTGCAGTCGCTCCAGGTCGTGTGTGGGTGAAAGCCCCAAGTCTGATCGAGGAGGACTCCCTGGGCGCCCTCGCACACGATCGCCTCAGCCCCGCTCAGGAGCGCCCTCGCGTCCTCTGGGGACACGACCTGGAGTCGCTCAGCGAGGGCCTGCCAGGACTCCAGGATCCGCTCGACGGCGTCGGCGTCGCAGAGGAGCTCCCACTCAGGCAGGGCTCGACCGCCGAGCTGCGCGGCAGCTGCCAGCTCTTCTCGCTTGCGGGCCTGCTGGGAGACGAGGCGCTCGCGTAGGAGCGCCGGGTCAGCGAGGTCTCCGGCCAGGACCGCGTCGGGCAAGGCAGCGTCGGCCACTCGCTCGCCGATCCCGACGCCACAGGTCCCGTGGGCTGCGTCCCCGCGCAAGAGCTCGCGCAGTCGCCCAGCGGACTGTTGGAATGGGCTGATCACCAGCGCTCGAGCGTCGATCCGAGTCCGCTCCAGGGCATCGTCGACGCCCTGGCGGGCGAGGTGCGCCGCCTCGACCGCCATTCCCCCCGGGTGGAGCAAGAAGCGCGGTCCGAGGTAGGTCTGGACCCCAGGCACGAAGGTCCCGGCTCCGAACTGGGCGAAGGTGTGGCGGCGGCGGTCAGGGAGGACGACGGTGTGGCCGGCTTGGGCGCCGCCGTTGAAGCGGACCACGAGGTCAGCCGCGCGCTCGCGCACGAGGAAGTCCACCGTGGCGCCCTTGCCGGCGTCGCCGTAGCCCAGATCGACCACGACCCAGGCTTCGCGGGTCAACGGTCGTGGCCGCTCTGGCCCTCGCCCTCGGGGAGCGTAGCGCTCCCGAGGGTCGGGGGCGGAGTCCCGTCGCGCTCGAGGGTCGCCGCGAAGGGAGTCAGCGCGCGGGCCACGGCCGCGCTCTGGTGCTCGCTGACCCCAGCCTCCCGGAGGCGCGTCACGAGGGCCGCCAGGTCAGGGACGGCTCCCTCTAGCAGCGCCACGAGTCCAGCGGAGACATATGACGTGTCGTCAGGGCCCTCCATCACGATCACCCGATCCCCGAGGAGCTTCCGCCAGAGCCAGGCGAACTTCTGCCCCCGGGCGGCGTCAGGGATCAGATAGAAGGGTTCGAAGGTCCGCTGGACCTCCTCGATCATGTCCGCGAGGGGAATGTCCTTCTCGAGGTCGTCTCCCATCAGGTTCTTGACCTGAGCCGCCGAGACGACGGGGTTTGGCGGCTCGTCGCCTGTAATGAAGAGGTAGCCCCGCCGGCCTCGCTTCTCGAAGCAGTCCATGACCGTATGGCGCGCGGCGAAGTACATCGCGAGCTCATAGCTCTCGTTTCCGCCAGACCCGCCGCCCTCGAGATACATCCAGGTCAGCCACTGGTCCATCAGGCTCTCGGTCGACTCGAACTGTCCGACCTGGAGCGGGGCCGAGTCGCTCACGGCGTGGCCCACGCCCATGAACATGACCTGCGGGTCCGCCACGCCCGAGTCGAGCATGGCCTTCATGAAGGCCGGCAAGGTGTGAGTCGCGAGCCGGCTCGGGATCTCTCCCATGGAGCCCGAGACGTCGAGGGCGAACACGACCCCGACCGAGTTGGGGTGCGCCTCGCTGTCGCGGCACTCGCGCTTGCCGACGTTCATGGGCCGCATCAGCTCATGGCAGGTCCGCTGCGTGAAGACCTCGCTCGTGTTCACGGTCTGGCGCTTGCTCGTCATGGCGACGTGCGCGTCGTGGCTGTAGTTCCCGTAGCCCATGGTGTTCTTCCCCTTCGGTTATGCGCCCGGGAGCGGATCCCAGCCCGGGAGCGCGATCGGATTGTAGGACGGCGGGCCGTGGGCCACCGCAGACTCGCGATCGACCTTCTCGCGCAGCTCCCAGGCGTCGTCGAAGTGGCCGCGAGCCGCCAGGACCAGGACCATTCCGAGGTTGGGTGGGAGAGGACCGAAGTCCTCATAGGACCGGGAGCCACCGGCTAGGAGGGCGCAGCGCGCCGCCATCGCGAGGTCGGTCCGCGGGGAGACGAAGCGCTCCCTCGAGACGGTCGAGGGGTAGTGCTTCAGCCAGGCTCGGCTGAGGGCCTGAAGCCGCGCCTGGCGCCCTTCGCTCCAGGGCGTGGCGGTCCCCCAACCGCAGAGGACCGCCCCGTGATCGCGAGGATGAATCAAGACGTGGTCCGGAGTCACCGCCCCGTGGACGACGCCCGCTTGGTGCGTGAAGCCGAGGAGCTCCAAGAGGCGCTTGAGGATCCAGACCACCACCCGCGAAGGCAGCCCCTCGGGGTAATGGCTGAGGACCTCGCTCAAGGTCTGCTGAAACCCAGAGCGCCAGCGAAACACGCTCACGAGTCGCTCGTCGTCGCCCCGTCGGAGCGGCCCCAGCCCGATCGGCTGAGGGAGGAGGCGCGTGAAGTGGCTCGCGCCCTGGGCCTCGCTCTGGAGCAGAGCCTGCAAGGTCTTGAACTCGTTCCGCAGGAGGTCCTGGTCCGCTCGCGCCCGCAGGACCTTTATGACTACCAGCTCGCCAAGGCGCTTGGTCCACCGGCCCCGATAGATCTCGCTCGAGTCGCCCGAGGCCAAATGCCCCTGCAGGACATAAGCCCGACCATCCAGGCCAAAGCGCGGACGCCCGTCGTCGGGGATCGTGGCAGGGACCGGCTCTCCGCGGGCGCCTGGAGCGTTCTGGCAGCCACAGTAGTGGCACTCGATCACGATCTCGGCCCAGCGAGCCTCGAGCGGAGCTCCGCAGCTAGCGCAGAACTCAACACGCACGGAGGGGCCTCAGGCTCATCGACCGCCGGGGCGAATCACGGTGCTCGCGTCCTGGCTGATCGCGAGAGGGTGTTGGCGCGACTCGGTCGCGACCTCGCTCAAGTTCTTGACCCGGTCCACGACGTAGTCTTCGACGTCCTCGGCGCTCAAGCCGTCGCCGCCCGTGTCCGCCTCGCCTCGCAGCGCTCGCAGGAGGAATGTCGTCAGAAGACCTCGCTCCTCGCCAGCCTCGAAGGCGTAGGTCTGAGTGTGCTGATCGGCGTCTGCGGGGTCAGAGGCCAAGACGACCAGGCCCGCGCCGCGAGAGCTGAGGAGGAGCTCAGCCAGCGCGCGCCGCAGCTCAGCGCCGCTCAGCTCAGGCGCCTCGCCCAGCCCGCGCGGGCCACCCTTGAAGTCGCAGTCGAAGAAGAGCAGGCGCCGCCGAGCCGGAGAGTCCTTGATCGCCTCGGCCACCTCGGCCAAGGAGAGCGAGCCGTCCGCGCACACCAGCTCGAGGGCGCCCAGGCCTTCGCCAGCGCCAGCCTGTCCTCGGCCGGCGAAATAGAACACCAGCGAGTCCTCTTTGCGGGCGCGCTTGGCAGCGCCTCGGAGCGCGCTGGTGACGTCGGCCACGCTAGCCTGAGCTCCAAAGAAGGCGTCTAGGTTTCGCTCCGGCAGCCACTCGTAGGGCGTCTCTGAGGCCTCACTCGTGACCGGAGCCACGCCCTGAAGGAGGTCGCGGATCGCCTCTCCGTCCTCCTTGGCGCCCAGGCAGGGTTCGTCGCCGTACTCATTGATCCCGACCACGACCGCGTGAGCCGTCGCGTAGCGCTCGTCGCGGGAGCCTTGGGCCAGGTCGTCTCGCAGAGTCTTGGCGACCGTCGCCGCGACGCGCACGCTGGCGTGACGGAGCGCATAGGGCTCGAGCAGGAGCGAGACCTCGGCCCACTGGTCGGGGTCGAGGCTGCCTGGGGCCCAGGTCCCGAAGAAATCCAGGCCCCGCTCGCCGTCGCTGAGCACGATCCTCGGGAGGTGAGTCACCTCCTCCGCGCTCGGCTTGCGCGAGAGCTCAGGGCCGCTCACCAGCTCGAGGACGCGCTTCTCGAGGGGCTGGATGAGTCTCCCCGAGGCCGCGTCACGCAAGGTCAGCTCGAGGGCGCAGTCGATCCCGAACACCTCGTCGGCGATGGTCCAGGCCCCAAAGGGCCAGAAATACCAGCCGAGGAAGAGGGCGTTGGGATACCACCAGCCGGTGTTCTCGACGAAGAGCGCGTTCCAGCGCCGGACGTCTACGTGAAGGATCGCCCCGAAGCCCTCCTTGAGCGCGTAGTCCGCCGCCGACTTACCGACGGGGGTCCGCTCGACGCGTTGACCCTTGGCCAGGACCAACTCCAGGGAGCGCACGAGCGCGTCCTCGAGGTCGCTGGCCTGAAGCTGGAGCGGCCCGCGGAGGTCCTCGGGGTCCGGAGTCGGGAGGTCTGGCTGGGCAATTGGAGCCAGCAGGATCGAGCCCTGATAGGCCCGCTCGCCTGCCCACTGCTTGCTCAGAGCCTGGAACTCCACGCCCTCCGAGAGCGCGGCCGGGTCATAGCTCGAGCAGCCGGCGAGAGCGCTCGCGGCCAGGAGGAGCACGGGTAAGGCGCGGAGCGAGATCACTTGGTTCCTCCGGGCGCGTCCTTGGCGAGGCGGAACCCGAGCTGCGGCCCGCGATAGTCCTCGCGAGGCTTGAGCCTGTGGCCCGCCCGCGCGATTCGCCTGAAGGGATAGAGGTAGGAGGCGCCGCGCGCGGCGGCTTGTTCGTCCTCGCCCTCCTCGTGAACGGTGACCCATTCGCTGACGTTGCCCGCGAGGTCGAACACGCGGCGCTCGTTCATGTCGCGCGGGCGCGAGCCCGGCGGGAGCAAGGTCTCGGCCAAGGCGCTCGGGTCCCACTCGGCTCCCCAGGGGTAGGCCTCTTGCGGGAAGGGGCGCAGCCCACCAGCGCTGGCACTCACGAAACGGGCGGCGTATTCCCACTCGGCGTCGGTCGGGAGGCGCATGTCCCGGGCCCTCGCGTAGAGCTTCGCCTCGCGATAGGTCACGCCGGTCACGGGCAGGCCCTCGGTCCCCGGACGCGGCTTGCCGTCGACCCAGCCGTGGGGGAGGCCGAGCTTCTTGGCCTCGTGCTGGTCCCGGAAGAAGGGGAGGTAGTCCTCGTTGGTCACCTCGCGGAGCCCAATGTAGAAGGCGCGGATCTTGACCGTCCGAGGCGAGTTGCGGTCCCCGGCGCCCCCCCCGAGGCGGAGCTTGCGGTAGTCCATGACGGCCATGCCCTCCGGCGCGCCCGAGCTCTGGTCCAAGCGACGGAGGAGGGCTTGAGCCGTCTCCAGGGACTCCCGCGCGTCCTCGATCCCAGAGAAGGCCTTGACCGCGCCCTGAGCGAGCTCCGTCGCCCGCGGGGCGTCGGATCGCTCCAGGCCCTGGGCCCGCTCTAGGCAGAGCTGACCTATGGCAACCTTGGCCTGAGCTTCGGCCCGCTCGGGGCGCCCAGTCGGGAGGAGCTTGCTCAGCTCACGGGACAAGCTGACCACGCCCCGCCAACGCTCGATCAAGGCGCTCAGGCGGAGCGCGCGCTCTTCCTTGCTCGCCTCGTCGGTGGCGCGCTGGGCCTTAGCCTCGGCCGCGGTCAGGACCTTGATCGCAGCCTCTCCCCGCGCTGAGCGGAGGGCGTCCTCGACCTCGCGCCAGCGGCGCTCGAGCTTGCTCTCTCCCTTGACCCCGTCCTCGAGGGACGCCAAGGTCGCGAGCCGGGTCGTGAGGATCGCGATGGGCTGCGTCGCCACGTCAGCCATCAGCTCTTCGAGCTTCTTGCCGAGGGCGTCGCGGTTGTTGAGCGCCTCCTTGTAGCGAGCGTCGAGGCGCTCGAGGTCCGCCGGGCGGAAGGCCTGGCGGTGGCTGATCTCGGCCAGGTAGATCGGGTAGGCCCGGAGGTCGAGGAGGACCTCGGCGTAGCGATAGCTCGCGACGCAGGACAGCTCGCGCAAGGGCGCCAAGCGCTCAGCCTCGAGGGGGGCCTCCAAGCCGCGCTGGGCCAAGGCTTGGGCCAGGCGCGCTCCCTGGAGTCGGAGCTCGGGCTTCATGCTCGCGGAGCCGGCCGCTGCGGCCTCCTCGAGGAAAGCTAGGAGACGCTTGGACTCGCTGGCAGCGCGGGCTGCGAGGCTCTCGTCGGCCTGACGCGCGCGGGCCTCAGCCACGACGCGCTCGCTGCCCTGGAGGGTCGCGAGGGCAGCCTGAGCGGCCTCTTGCTCCGGCGAGCCTGGCTCGGCCTGGCTCAAGATCAGGAACAGGCGCCGGCGCTGGGCGTCTGCCCCACCCTTGAAGGTCGCCTCGGCGGGCATGGCCTGGATCGCTGCCTGAGCCCCGTCCTCCAGCTGGAGGCCTTCAGCTCGGTAGTGCTCGATGGCGGCCTCGAGCGTCGTCCACTTGGGACCTTCTCCGGCGCTGACCATGGCGGCGGCGAGCTCGCTGGCGGCGACCTTGGCTTGGCTGGCGAGGGAGCGGGTGGCGTCTTCGGCCTCGGCCAGGGCGGCGTGGGCGGCTCGAAGCCGGCTCAGGCGTCCCCTGATCGCGAGGAGTTGGTTACGCAGCTCGCTGCGGGCCTCCTCGAGGGAGCGCTCACTGGCCCGCGCGGTCTGGATCGCGGCGTGGTTCTCGTCCTCGGGCATCACCTCGAGCTCGGTCGCGCCGCGGAAGCGCACCAGGCGCTCGCCCAAGGCCGCGACCTCAGCTAGCTGCTGACCGACGCGCCCGTCGAGAGCCAGGGCAGGCGCTCGACGCTCAGGCCAGGGCTTGGTGTTCGAGAACAGAGTCTGAGCGCTCTGGCTCGTCACGGCCACGGCGCTCGCGACGCCCTTCTGGTCACCCGTGAGCGCAGCCACGACGCCCAGGTATTCCTTGATCTGACCCTCGCGCCGCTCGGCTTCGGCCGCCTCACGTTGGCGACGCCCCTCGCGGAACTGGTAGAGACCGAATCCACCCAGGATCGAGACCGCGATCGCGAACACGACGCCGACCAGGAGGCCGCTGCGGTTGCGCTTGGCCCACTTCTGGAAGCGGTACATCGTCGTCGCGCGACGCGCCGAGATCGGGAGGCCCTCCAGGAGGCGCTCGAGGTCTTGCTGGAGCGCGCCCGCGCTCTCGTAGCGCTTGTCCTTGGGCTTCTCGAGGGCCTTGAGAATGATCGCTTCGAGGTCGGGATCAATCGTCGGATCGAGCTGGCGCGGCGGCTTGGGGTCGCGGTCGAAGATGTTCAGCATCAGCTCCGAGATCCCGCGTCCCTGGAAGGGGAGCTCGCCGGTGTAGAGCTGGTAGAGGATCACGCCGAGGGCCCACACGTCGGAGCGGACGTCGATCTCGGAGATCAAGCCCTCGGCCTGCTCGGGGGGCATGTAGTGCGGCGTGCCCATGACCTGGCCCTCGCGGGTCCGCGAGTCCGGGTTCCCCTCCGCGTCCATGATCTCGACCTGCTTCGCGAGGCCGAAGTCCATGATCAGCGGGACGTCCTCCTTGGTCATCATGATGTTCTGCGGCTTGAGGTCGCGGTGAATGATCCCGCGCTGGTGCGCGTAGGCCACGCCCGCGCAGACCTTGATCATGACGTCGTGGAGCTCGCTCGGGCTGAGGTCTCCGTGGCGATCCGAGAGCGGGACGCCGTCGACGTAGTCCATGGTGAAGAAGAGGTTCCCGTCGACCTCACCGATCTCATAGACGGGCACGATGTTGGGGTGCTTGAGGCGCGCCGAAGCCTCGGCCTCCAGGATGAAGCGGCGCCGGTCGTCCTCGGTGGCGTAGTTGCCCGCGAGCATGACCTTGAGCGCGACCATTCGATTGAGGTCGACCTGGCGGGCGCGATAGACGACGCCCATTCCGCCGCGGGCGATCTCGTTGAGGAGCTCGTATTTGCCCGCGTAGACCTCGCCTTCCTTGAGCTGCTTGCTCCGGCGAACGTTCTTGCTCCGCAGCGCACCCTTCGAGGAGGAGCCCGCCGACCCCGAGTCGCTGCTGGCCCCGCGGCTGCCCACGTCGGTCGGAGGGAGCTCCGAGCCGTCCTCGGGCGGAATCGTGGCTTCACCCGGGAGGGGCTTGCCCTCGGCGTCGGTCTTGATCGTGGCGCTGTCGACGCTGAAGGGCGTCGCGGCGTCGGTCTTAATGGTGGCGGACTGGGCGTCGAACTCACCCGCGATCGGCTGGCGATCCGAGGAGTGGGCCTTGACCGCGTCCGCGACCTTGAAGTTCTGCGGGCGAACCGTCGGCGCCTCTTCAGGGTCCTCTGAGCCTGAGCTCGAGATCGGCGAGTCGAGCTTGATCGTGTGGAGCTCGTCCTCGCTGGGGCGGCGCTGCCGCGGGGGATGCTTGGCGGCGGAGTCGCCTGGGATCGGGACGTCGAGCTTGATCGTGCGCAGGTCGTCCTCGGCCGGCTCGGCGGGAGGAGACCCGTCCTGAGCGGGACCTGGAATCGGGACGTCCATTTTGATCGTCCGCAGGTCCTCCTCGGGAGGAGAGCCGTCCTGAGCAGGACCCGGAATCGGGACGTCCATTTTGATCGTCCGCAGGTCCTCCTCGGAAGGAGCGCCCCCTGAGGAGGAATCGTCCCCGGGACGCTCGTCTGCTGGAGGCTTCTCGTCTTCTGTGCCCGAACTCACGGGTCAGATTCTACGGCCAGCGACTGCCAGTAACATGGGGTCCGAGCACCCCCGAGCGGGTCGGAGCAGTCCATGAACGAGGCATACAGTGGGTACACCCACGCCCGCTTTCAGCCTGACCCCGCCAGGCGCGGCGTGTGGCGCGAAATCGGGGCCTACCTCCAGCGATATGCCCCCCGCCAGGGTGCGGTCCTGGACCTCGGTTCGGGCTACTGCGACTTCATAAACGCCATCGACGCCCGCCAGCGCTTCGCCCTCGATCGCTTTCAAGACCCCGCCGAGTTCGCCGACCCCGGCGTGGTCGCGCTCCAAGACGACGCGGCAGACCTCAGCGGCGTGACCTGTCCCCTCGACATGGTGTTCTCGAGCAACCTCCTCGAGCACCTCCAGCACGAGCACGCGGCCCAGGTCGCGGACGCCGTCCTAGAGGCCCTAGCGCCTGGCGGCTGCTGGGTCCTGCTGCAGCCGAACTTCCGCTACTGCGCCACGACCTACTTCGACGACTACACCCACCGCACGATCTACACCCACGTGTCGCTGGCGGACTTCTTGCGTTCGCGAGGGTTCGAGATCGAGCGCGTCGAGCCGCGCTTCTTGCCCTTCTCGATGAACACTCGCGCGCCCAAGTGGCCGCTCCTGGTTCGGGCCTACCTCCGCTCGCCGATTCGGCCGAAGGCCAAGCAGATGCTCGTGGTGGCGCGGAAGCCATAGCGCCAGCGGGCTCGTCTCGGTCGAGCGAGGTGATTCTGCCGCGGCAGAGATCTGGGGAAGAGCAGACAGGAGATTCTGCCGCGGCAGAATCCCTGGGATAGAGCAGGCCGAACCCCTCCGCCAAGCCAGCGGAGCCTTCGACTCACCGGCATGCCAGTCCTTCCTCGCTCAAACCCTAGCCCGCGACGGCCGACCGCCTGCCGGTCGCTTACCGAGCCCCCGCAGGGCGGAGCCCCACCTCGGAGCCCCTCACACCTGTTGCGAAGCCTGCCACTCTTCGCGCGAGAGTCGATAGAGGACATGTCGCACGAGGGGGCTCTCGGGAGGCACGTTGGGGTGGTCGAAGTCCTCGGCCGGGTCCCGCCTGAAGCCGAGGCGCTCCATGACCGCGCGGGAGCGGGTGTTCTGGACCGTCGTCATGGAGACCAGCGCCTCGAGTCCCCCCTCCTCGAAGGAGAAACGGAGGACCTCGCGGGCGGCCTCGCTCGCGTAGCCCTGCCCCCAAGCCTCACGTGCTAGGCGCCAGCCGATCTCGACGCAGGGAATGAAGTGGGCCTCGAAGGTCGGAACGAAGAGGCCGACGAAGCCGATCAGAGGCGACCCCTCCTTGACTTGCGCCTCTTTCACCTGAACGGCCCAGCAGCCGAAGCCGTGGGTCTCGAACTCCTCCTCGATCCGGTCGATCAGCGCGTCGCTCTGCTCGCGGCTGAACGAGTCCACCGGGAAGAACTCGCACACGGCGGGATCAGCGTTGAGCGCCGCGAAGGGCTCGCGGTCGCTCTCCCGCCAGCGGCGCAGGATCAGGCGCTCTGTCTCCAAGGTCGGCATTTCCCTAGACCCCTGCTCTCAGGCGACCGGCGAACACGTCAGAGAGTCCCGGCGCGGCTTCGATCCGGCGCGCGGTCTCCTCGAAGTCGTAGGGGACTCGTCGCCACTCGACCTCGTCCTCCCTCAGGATTACGTAGCAGGCGCGGCGATCTCGGTCTCGCGGCTGGCCCACGCTGCCGACGTGAATCACCGCCGGCCGCCCCTCGAAGCGATAGCGGTGCTTGAGGTCCACGGGCGGGAAACACTCCTGGTCCTGGGTCGCGACGAGGGGCTGGTTGGCGTTGGCTGTGAACAGGTAGCGCTCGAACTCGCGGAAGGCCTCTTGGAACCCGTAGCCCCCGCCCTCCCGATGCCGAATCGTCTCGTAGAGGAAGTGCCCGTGGACTGGCGCCCCAGGAGTCCCGTAGACGTAGAGGTCTGGCTCCGCTCGCTCTCGCTCGGGGAGCGCGCCGAGGTAGCGGAGCCGATCCCAGCTCCCCTCCCCGGCCTCGCTGAGCCGCGCGCTCGTCCACTCCAGACACTCGCGCGCGCGCTGGTTGAAGTAGCGGTTTCCTCGCACGAGGGCATCCTCCCAGCGGCCTCGGAGGACGACGCTACAACGCTCGCGGATCCGCTCCACGACCTCGACGGGGTCGGGCCCGTAACCCACGAGTCCCCCCAAGCACACCACGCGGCGGACGCCCCGCTCCTCGAGGTCTTCCAGGACCGCGTCTAGCGCGGGGAGGTTGGCGTGGACTCCTCCCAAGATCGCCAAGGCCTCGGCCTCGCCCCAGCGCTCCTGCGCTGTGAGCCAGGCCAGGCGGTCTTCCTCCGCTCCTGACTCGCGCCAGCGGCGCTCGAGCTCGCGGATCCGGGCGTCGCTCATGCACTAAGTCCAATCACCCCAGCAGTATGACCACCCCAGGCGCCCGCCACAGTCTTCCCGGGGCGCACAAAAGCCATCCCTAGGGCTCTCACAACCCACTACGTATCCACAGGTTATGCACAGGCTGGGCGAGGGATTTCGGGGTCTCGTCAATCCCGTAGATGTCAGAGGTCGGAGCTTCAATGGAGGCATGGACAAATGGCAAATCCCCCCCCGCGAAGCTGGCGCTGAAGCCCTCGCGGCAGAGCTCTTGGTCAGCCCCCTGGCTGGACACCTCCTCAAGCGACTCGGGTTCACCGAGGCCGAGGCGGCCAAGGCCTTCCTCGAGCCCAAGCTCCGTGAGCTTTGTCCGCCCGAGACCCTTCCCAATATGGACAAGGCCGTGGCGCGCTTGGACGCGGCCATAGACGCCAAGGAGCCGATCCTCCTCTTCGGCGACTACGACGTGGACGGGATCACGGGTTCGGCGGTCCTCTCGCAGGTCCTGCGCGCCTTGGGCGCCGAGGTCGAAGCCCACATTCCTGATCGCCACGAGGGCTACGGCGTCAACGTGCCCCGGATCGAGCGGGCGGCCGCAGAGGGCGTCAAGATCCTGATCACCATCGACAACGGGATCGCGGCCATAGACGAGGCCCGCCGCTGCCACGAGCTGGGCATGGACCTGATCGTCTGTGACCACCACACGATGCGCGAAGAGCTGCCGATCGCCTGCGCCTTGATCCACCCCCGCCTCGAGGGCTCGACCTACGCCAACCCCAACCTCTGCGGCGCCGGCGTGGCCTTCAAGTTGGCCTGGGCCATAGCCGGCCACCGCGGCGGAGGGCGCCCGGCGCCTGCCCTGCGCGAGCTCCTCCTCAAGTGCCTCTCGCTGGTGGCCATGGGGACCGTGGCCGACGTCGTGCCCCTGGTCGGCGAGAACCGCGTGATCGTCCGCTTTGGACTCAAGGCCCTGACCGTCTCGCCTCCTCCCGGCCTGGGCGAGCTGCTCCGGCTGGGTCGCGTCGAGGGTGAGGTCGACTCGACGACCGTCGCGTTCCGGATCGCGCCTCGGATCAACGCCGCCGGCCGCATGGGCCGGGCCGGGCGCGCCTTCGACCTCCTCACGACGAGCGAGCCGCGCGACGCGCGCGCCCTGGCCTCTGAGCTCGACCGCGACAACAAGCGCCGCCGCGAGGTCCAGGATCGGGTCTTCGAGGAGGCCTCGGCCCAGGTCCGCGAGGTCTACGGTGAGCCGGTCCAGGCCGCCGGGATCGTGGTCTACGGCGAGGACTGGCCCCACGGGGTCGTCGGCATTGTCGCCTCGCGACTCGTTGAGACCTTCCACCGCCCAGTCTTGATCGCGTCCGTCGAGGGCGAGAAGAGCAAGGGCTCGGGCCGCTCGGTCGAGGTCGTAAACCTCCTGGCCTCCCTCGAGCCGCACCGCGAGCTCTTCCTGCGCATGGGCGGCCACGCCGCCGCGCTCGGGTTCACGATTGAGACCGAGCGCTTGACCGCGCTCCGGGCCGCGTTCTCCCAGGGCGTCGCCGATCACCTCGAGGTCCCCGTCGACGCCGAGCCCCACGAGTTCCGCGTGGCCTTGGCCGGCTACGAGGTCGTCTCGACGGGTGAGGTTCGCCTGAGCGAGATCACCCGCGAGTTCATGGCCGAGCTCGAGCGCCTGGCGCCCTACGGGGCGGGCAACCCGGAGCCCGTGTTCGTGGCGACTGACGTGGTGCTGGCCGGCGAACCCCGCCTGATGGGCCAGAGCGGCAAGCACGTCTCATTCCTGGCCAAGCAAGACGGCTGCGCCATGCGCACCGTCGCCTTCAACCAGCCTGAGCTCTACGAACTCCTCCGGACGCGCGGGCGCGGACCCGGCGGAGCGCGCCCCTTCCAGCTCGCCTTCAAGCCGAAGATCAACCGCTTCCGCGGCCAGGTCAAAGTCGAACTGGAATACGTCGGGCTCCGCTTCCCCGAGGCTCCGACGACGGTCGCAGCCGAGCCCGCCCTCGCGGCCACGCTCTAGCGGCAGGTGAGCCTCGCTCCCGCGCCTGGGCGATCAATCGTCTAGGCGACGGACCTTGATCTGGCTCGTGTCTCCATAGGGCCACGCCAGCCCTCGAGCGCGCGCGTCCACGCCGCCTTGGTCCCAGACGTCGCTTCGCGAGACAGCCCAGTATTCGTTTCGCCAAAGCTCTTCCCCGGCGCGAGTCTGGAGGAGGACTTCGTAGCGCCAGAGGGGCCGGAATCGGACCTCTAAGAGCTCAACCGCGCAGATAAAGTCACAGAGGGACTCTAAATCGGGGAAGGGGCGCGAGACAGCCTCGCTCCACCAAGCGCGCCCGCTGTCCGTCGTCGGCGTCAGGTAGCAGAGCCCGGGATCCCCCAGGGGCGTGGCCATGGGCGTCGGCTTGCCTGCGCCTCGAGCTGGGGCCCACCAACGACCCTGCCCAGGCCGGTCTGGGCTCTTGACCGGCCAAGGGTGCCGCCACTCACCGCCCTCGTCGGCCAGTCGAATCAGGACACGCGCCTCGCGGGCCACGGCCTCGACACGCGAGTCGCCGCCGCGTTCGCTCGCCAAAAGGTAAGACGCGAGCGCGGGCGGCGACCCGCTAGCCGCCTCACGCTGCAGCTCTCGCAGGCTCTCGTCGCTGGGCTTCACCGCAGGAGTCTAGCCGGCCGGCCGAACTCGACTGCAACACTGAACCCAGCGAAGCGCGGAGCGCTGCCCAGGCTCGCCAAGCCAGCCTCGAGTGATACCTTCGCGGCCCATGGCATCTCCCACCCCTCGGACCTCTGCTGCCCTGACCCTGGCCTGGGTCGCGTTCTGCGCCCTGGCGATCCTGGTGGCCGGAGCAGACCTGGCGCCGCACCTCGAGAGCTGGCTGAGCGCCGGCGAAATGAGGGCGGCTGACCTCGGCCAGACCGAGCTCGTGGTCTCGTCCTGCTCGCGCTTCCTAGCGACCTCGCTCTCCATGCTCGTGGCGCTCTGCGCCTTGGCCCTCCCGCTCACGGCCAACGTCTATACCCCGCGCCTCATCGAGCTCTTCCTCGCCGACTGGCTCAACCGGGTCGTCCTGGTGTTCTTCGTCGTCGCCAACGGCGCCGTGCTCTGGAACGCGTTCATGGTCAGCGCCGACCCGACCTCGGCGCGGGCCCGTGCCCTCTTCTCGATCGGGTTGACCCTCTTAGCGGTCCTCGTGATCGCGCCCTACTTCCTCTATGTCCTCCGCTTCCTGCTCCCCCAGACGATCGTGAGTCGCCTCGGGCGCGAGGTCCTCCGCGACTACCAGAGCCTCGCCAAGGCCAAGCCTGGAGCGGTCCAAGAAGCCGTGACCAACGTCCAATACATAGGCAAGGTCACCCTCCGCTCGATCCAGCGCCACGACCGCGACGTGGCAGCCGAGGGGCTCCGCGCGCTCGAGGATCTGTTCAAGGCCTACCTCGAGGTCAAGGATCAGGTCCCGACGCCCGAGCTCTCGACCCCGACTCGCGACGCCCTCGGCCTCGGCCCCGAGCTGGCTCAGGACGTGGTCCGCAAGGACGCGATCATTGAGGTCGCGATCCTCCAGGAGCTCTCGCTCCTGCTCCCGATCGCCATCGAGTCCGGCGTGGGCGAAGTCGTAAGCCAGATCGCGGCCCTGACCCGCCGCTGCGGAGTCGCCGTCGCGACCCGCAACGACGAGCAGCTCGAGGAGCTGATCACCCTCTACTTCAACACCTTCCTCCGCTCAGCCCTCAAGACTCGCAACGCCGAGTCCTTCTACAAGATCTGCTACCAGTATCGTCGTCTGGCGACGGACCTCCTGATCTTGGACGCGCCCCTGGCCGAGCGCGTGACCTTCTTCCTGGACTACTACGGGCACCAAGCGGTCCGGATGGGCCTCCCCTTCCTGATCAACGTCGTGGCCTACGACTTGGCCGCGCTCTGCGAGGTCGCCTACAAGCGGGACCTCCCCGCCAAGGGGCGCTTCTTGGAGGCCTTCGTGGCCCTGGACCGCGACGAGCCGGGGATCTTGGACATGCCCGGCGTGGTCAAGGCCCAGATCATTCTGGCGGCCCGGCTCCGGACCCGCGGCGACAAGCAGGCCAGCGCGCTCCTGGTCAAGGAGCTCCAGAAGGTCCCGGCCCAGGCCCTCCGCGAGACCTTCTCCGAGATCGTGGCGGCCCGCGACCAAGAGCACTTCTGGGAGATCGCTGACCGCAGGCGACACCTCGACCACGTCGAGCCCGAGTTCCGTCCCGCCATCGGCGAGCTGCGGGAGATGCTCCTCGGACCCGAAGCCATGGGGACCGCGACGCTCCTCTTCCTCAACAAGAGCGACTCGCCCAAAGGTCCTGACCTAGGCTTGGCTGCGGTCGAGGAGACGCTCCCCGTACAGCCTGCCGCCCGGGGCGCGGACCCCGACGCGACGGCCCGAGGCTCCGACCAAAGCCCCCTCGCGGCCAAGCGAGCCTTCGAGCGGGAGCTGGCCGAGTCTCTGGCCGCGGAGGCCCACGACCCGGACGCGACCGTAGCCGGCGAAGTCGTCAGCCCCCTCGCCAAGAGCCGCCCGCGACGGGCCACCGTCCGCTCCGAGGCGCCCGACTTTGACGAGAGCACCGTCGCCGCCGAGCCCCCGACGCCGCCCGTCAAGCCGCCCAGCCGGAGGAACGAGGCTGTCCCCGGCGCGGAGTCCGGCGCCTCGTGAGTCGAGCGCGGGTCGAGGCCGACCCTCGGGGCCTGGGCTCGCTCCCGGTCTACCTCCTCCTGCGCCTCCTGACCCTCCTGGCCTGCTGGACCCCGCGCCCGGTCGTGGAGGCGCTGGCCCGCGCCACCGCTTGGCTGGCCGACCTCGTCCTGCGCCGCCGCGAGGCAGCTCAGAACGCCCGCGGGCGCGGCGTCCTGCGCAACATGGAGATCGCCTTCGGCGAGGCCCTGAGCTCGGCAGAGCGTCGGGCCCTCGCGCGCCGCTACACCCTCCACTTGACGCGCCTCGTGTTCGAGGTCCTGCGCCTCCCGCAGCTCCGGAGCGTAGCCGCGGTCGAGGCCCAGGTCGACTTCAGCGAGATCGATCATCTCCTCCAGGATCGAGAGCAACCCCTGATCGTCGCCACGGGTCACTTCGGGAACTGGGAGGTCATGGCCTACGCCGGTGCGGTCCGAGGGAGCCCGACCCGCTCCTTGGGTCGGCCGCTGCCCTGGGCTGGCCTCCAGCGCTGGCTCCGCTGGCTCCGCGCGCGCGCTGGCTCGGACTTCCGCTCCAAGTTTCGCGGGGCGCCGGGCCAGGAGACCCAGGAGCTGAGCGGGATCCGCGCCCTCAAGCAGGCCCTGAGCGAGGGCCAGATCGTCGGTCTCAACATCGACGAGGACGTCCGTCGCGGGGGGACCTTCGTCCCGTTTTGCGGCGTCCAGGCCAGCACTCACGCGAGCGCGGCCCTCCTCCAGCGCGCCAGCGGCGCCAAGATCATGGTCGTGACCTGTCAGCGGACGGCGGCTGGGAAGTTCAAGGTCCACCTCTGGGACCTGATCGAGCCGGACCCGAGCCTCGAGTCCGACGCCGAGCGCGTGCGAGTCTGCGAGCGAATCGCGGCTGGCTTCGAGCGAGCCCTCCGGACCTATCCGGACCAGTGGCTCTGGACCCTCCGGCGCTGGAAGACGCGTCCGCCTGCTGAGGAGAGCGCGTCCGAGGTGGAGGGAGCCCACCCCCTCCCTCCCCGGATCGAGCCCGCCCGGGCGCCGAGTTCACTCCCGCCCCTGCGGCCGAGCTGGACTCTGCGCTGCGGCCTGGCCGCCCTGACCTTGCTCACCCTCGGGCTAGGCGTGTTCTTCGCCGGACCGCGCCGGGTCGCCGACCCGAGCCTGCTCGAGGTCCGGCTCGAGGCTCGCGAGCCCGCCGCGGTTGCGCGCGAGATCGCGGCTCGCGAGGCCGCCATCGGAGACGTCGACTCGGCCTGCGCAGCTCGCGTCGTGTTCGCGGATCCAGAGCGTCCCACGAAGACACCACTGGCCCTGGTCTACGTCCACGGCTTCAGCGCCACGCGCCAGGAGACGGCCCCCCTGGCCGAAGACCTGGCGCGGGCCTGGGGCGCGAACCTCTTCGAGGCTCGCCTCCGCGGCCACGGGCGGCCGGGCGCCGCCCTCGGCGTGGCCAGGACCGAGGAGTGGCTCTCGGACGCGGCCGAGGCCCTCGAGGTCGGTCGCCGCCTAGGCGAGCGGGTGATCGTGATCAGCTGCAGCACCGGCTCGAGCCTCGTGGCCTGGCTCCTGAGCCACGGCTACGCCCAGGGGGTCGTGGCCTCGGTCTGGATCTCGCCCAACTTCGCGCCCCGAGCCGAGACCTCGCGCCTCCTGACCGGGCCCTGGGGTCGGCAGATCTGCGCCTTCGTCGTCGGGCCCGAGCGCTCGTGGACCCCCGGGAGCGAGCTCCACGCCCGCTACTGGACCCACTGCTATCCCTCGCAGGTCCTGGTCGAAATGCAGGCCACGGTCGACTTGGCTCAGGCCGCTAAGCTGGAGGAGCACAGGACGCCCCTCCTCATGATCTACTCGCCGCGAGATCGAATCCTCAGCCCCCAAGCCATGGAGGCGCGCTTCGAAGACGTCGGGGCGCCGCTCAAGGAGCGCCAAGCCTTCACGGGGGACAGCGACCCCTCCCACCACGTCCTGGCCGGCGCTGTCCTCTCGCCGGACTCCACTCCTGTCCTCCTGCGACGCATTCGGGCCTTCGTGGACCCGCTCTTGAAGACCCCGTGAGCGGGCTCCCGCCGGAAGAGGGGGCGCCCGCCCCGGCCGCGGCCGAGGCGGCCCCGCTGACCTGCGACCCGGCCTGGACCTCGCCGGCGATCGGTCCCTCGGAGTGGATCCTGGGTCTGGCGGGCTTCGCCTACACCCAGCTCCCGATCCGCAACACCATCAGCGACGTGACGGTGTTCGCCCTGGTGTCTCTCCTGGCCGCGACCCTCTGGCGCGAGACCCTCCCCGAGCGGCCCCTCCGCGCCGAGGGCGCGCGCGCCGAGCTCTGGCTCGCGGGGTGGACCCTCCTCTCGGCCTTCGGCTTGATCGGGGTCGGCCTCTACCGCGAAGCCCCGGCCCTCGGCCCCGGGCCAGCCCTCCTGGTCCTGGCCTTCTACTTTCCCTTCGCGCTCCTCCAGCAGTGGGTCACCCTCCGCTACCTCGTCCAGCGCTTCTCAGGGCGCTTGGCCAGGGCCCACTCGCTCCGCGGCGCGATCCTAGGGGGAGTCCTGTTCGGCCTCTGCCACCTCCCCTTCCCGGTCCTCCTCGTGCCGACCTTGGTCACGGGCGTCCTGTGGGCGCTGGCCTGGCGAGCTGGGGCCAGGCTGTGGGCAATCACCACCAGCCACGCGCTCTTGGGCGCGCTCCTCTTCGTGAGCGTGATCGACCGTGACCCCTTCGTCGAGGTCTGGGGCCTATTCGGCCGCTAGCTCGAGTCGGTAGCTGGCGACGGTCCGGGCGATTCCCTCTTCGAGGGAGACCTGGGGCGTCCAGCCCAAGAGCTCCTTGGCGAGGGAGACGTCAGCCAAGCTGTGCGGAATGTCGCCGACTCGGAGCGGGCCGTGGTCCGGCGGAAGGTCCGTGACGCCGAGGGCGGTCGCGATGGCCTGGTAGAGCTCCAGGATCGTGATCCGCTCCCCGCCCGCGACGTTGATCCAGTTCCCGGGCGCCTTAGGCGCCTCTGCTGCGGCCAGGTTCGCGGCCACGACGTCGTCAATGAACGAGAAGTCTCGGCTGTAGCTCCCGTCGCCGTTGATTCGGCCTGGAGTCCCGTTCAGGAGGGAGGCAGCGAAGGCCGGGATCACGGCGGCGTAGCCGCTCTTGGGATCCTGACGCGGGCCGTAGACGTTGAAGTAGCGCAAGGCGACCGTCTCGAGGCCGAAGGAGTGAAAGAAGCTCATGGCGAGCTGCTCGCCGCTCAGCTTCTGGGCTGCATAGGGTGAGACCGGGTTCGGGTGCTGAGTCTCGACCTTGGGGAGCCCGGGCCCAGGCCCGTAGACCGAGGAGGAGGAGGCCAGGACGAAGCGCCTGACGCCAGCGCTCTGGGCTGCGAGGAGGAGCTCATGGGTCCCGCTGACGTTGACGCGAAAGGTCCCTGAGGGGTCCTCGACCGAGCGCGGGACGGCGGGAATCGCGCCTTGGTGAAACACGACCTCGACGCCCTCGCAGGCTGCTCGAGCGACTCCTGGGGCAGCAAAGTCGGCCTCTACGAACTCGACCTGGTCCTCGATCCCGCTCAAGTTGCTGCGCCGGCCGCTGCTGAGGTCGTCCAGGATTCGCACCGGGTGCCCCTTGGAGACGAGGGCCCGGACAATGTGGGAGCCAATGAATCCGGAGCCGCCGGTAACGAGTGCTTTGTAGGGCATGGCCGGGATTATAGGGGCGCTCCTCCCTGAGGCGTATCCCCAGGAAAGGCGCGGCCTCGCGACCTTGAGCGAGCCCGCTCGCAAGGTATCGTCGCTCGAATCAGCCGCTTCGATCAGGCAGTGCGTGTCCAGCCCTACCGACCAACTCCTGGGAACCCTCGCGGTTCGCCACGGCTTCGTCAGCGAAGCCCAGGTCCAGGCGCTCCTCAAGGAGCTGCCTGAGGGCCGGTCGTTGGGCCAGGTCCTCCGGGATCGCGGCCTGATTCCCGAGAGCGCACTCCCAATCCTCCAGCGCGAACTCTCCATGGCCCGCTTCCTCCGCGCCGAGCGGGGCTTCGCTCACCTCTGCGTCGAGCGCGGGGTCCTGACCAGCGAGGTCGCGCGGGTCCTCCTCGAAGAGCAGCGCCAAGCTGGCAACACCTATCGACTCGGCGAGCGCCTGGTCAAGGAGGGTCGGATCGAGCGCGCGGCCCTCGATCAGCTCCTCGAGGAGCTCTTCGCCCGCCTGGCGGCAGGCAACGCGCCCGCGAACTCCGAGCCCACGGCGAGCACGATCATTCGCGCCACCAAGGCAGGAACACCCAACACCGAGGTCATGAAGGCCGTCGACGCCCAGTCGCCACCACCCCCGCCGCCCATGCCCCCGACGAGCCCGCCGCAAGTTCCCCAGGCCCCGCTCTCCACGAGCGCCAGCCGCGACGGCGGGACCTGGACCTTGACTCCCGCGTCCTCTGACGACGAGCCGGCCCCGGACGGGACGATCGCCCGCAACAGCAACTCCTTCCCCTTCCCCCTCGACGGCCCACCGCCCGACGGGACGATCGCGCGGACGACCAACGCCTTTCCCTTTCCCAGCGACGCCCTCTCACAGCCGACGCCTCCAGCTCCGCCCAGCCCACCTCGCCCGCCCGCCACTCCCGCTCCGCCGGCTGGACCGCCTCAGCACGACATGACCATCGCCCTCGACAGCGCACAGCTGCCCTTCAACAGCGGCCAGCCTGCCCTCGACGGAACGATCGTCCTCAACGGAAACCAGCACCCCTATCCCCCCGGCGCGGCCCCCCCCGACGGGACCATTGTTCTCAACGGAGCCCAGCTCCCCTTCGACCCCTCCCAAAGTGGCGGAACCCAGCGCCCGCGCCCGCGCAAACAAACCAAGATCATCGACACCACGCCGGCAGCACCCGACATCACCTTCGACTACGAGGGGGACGCCGCCCCGGCTCCGAATCCGACTCAGCCCCTGCCGCCTGGCAGCCTGCAGGTCGCGACGCCTTCTCCTGACATGACCTTCGACTACGAAGAGGGCGACCCCCGCGCCGAGCGAACCATGGAGCTCGACGCCCCCCCCCAGTTCGGCGACCCCAACTCACGAACGGTCCCCATCCCGAGCCCCTTCGCTCAGGACAACGCGCTCACGGCTCCGATCCCGACGCCCTTCACTCAGAAGAGCCCCTTCACTGGCAATAGCCCCTTTCCAGGAACGCCTGGCTCCTTCGACGGCTCTGGATTCGACGCGGGCGGCGCCACCCTCCCGATCCAGCGCCCCGGGTTCCCGACGCGCCCTCCCAGCGACTCAGGTTCGGGCTCCGATTCAGACTCCGGGATCGGGGGCGGCAAGGCGCCCCTCGGCGACACAATGGCGGATCAGACCTCCGACCTGACCGGGACCCTGCTCAACAACCGCTACCAGATCTTGGGCCGCGTCGGCCAAGGCGGCATGGGTCAGGTCTTCAAGGCTGACCACACGCTGATGGGCCGGACCGTCGCGATCAAGGTCCTCAACCCAAACCTCGTCACGAGCGAGGAGTCGGTGGCTCGCTTCAAGCGCGAGATCATGACCCTGGCCAAGTTCGAGCACCCGAACGTGGTTCGCCTCTTCGACGCAGGTACGACCCAGAGCGGTCGCTTCTACATGGCCATGGAGTTCGTCGAAGGCGAGCCCCTCTCGCGGGTCTTGGCCGGAAGCGGGCGGCTCGAGCTCAAGCGCTTCGCGCGCCTCTTCGCCCAGGTTCTCCAGGGCGTCGGGAAGGCCCACGAACGAAACATCGTCCACCGCGACCTCAAGACCGAGAACCTCCTCGTGGCGACCCTCGACTCGGGCGCCGAGCTGATCAAGATCATGGACTTCGGGATCGCCAAGCTCCTCAGCGACGAGCCCGTTCAGAACTCCGATCCCTTCCTGACCGCCGAGCGTGTGGCCGTTGGGACCCCCGAATACATGTCTCCCGAGCAGGCCGCTGGAGGGGCCCAAGTCGACCACCGCAGCGACCTCTACTCGCTCGGCGTCGTGGCCTTCGAGCTCCTGACGGGACGTCTTCCCTTCGAGGCCGAGAGCCCCGTTGGCTACATAGGCAAGCACATCGTCGATCCGCCCTTCACCTTCGAGGAGGCCCAGCCGGGCCTCGGCTACCCACCTGCCATAGAGCGCTTCGCGCTCAAGGCCCTCGAGAAGGAGCCCAGCGAGCGCTACCAGTCCGCCGAGGAAATGCTCGACGCCCTCGAGGTCGCCCTCCCCAGAGACCTCCAAGACCGGCTGCGCCAGGAGCGAAGCTCCGACCCGAGAATCCCGGCCGTCGCGGCGCCCAAGCCCCGCCCTGCACCGAGCTCCGGCCCCAGCGCTCGTCCGTCCCGCGGGGACGATATGATGGCGAAGCTCTTGCGAGTTGGAGTCGGCCTCGCGGCCCTCTTGACCATCTGCATTGGCGCGGCCCTGGCCTACAAGACGGCCACGCGTGGGCGCCCCGCGACCGAGGTCCTAGCCGAGGGGACCTGGGAGGAGGACTACGCCGCCGGGCGCTTCGATCAGGCCAAGGCGCAGCTGGAGGCGGCCAAGGACGAGATCCGCAAGGAGGACCAGGCGGCCCTCGCCGACTACCTGGCCAAGGTCGAGCAAGGCGGGGCCTTGGCAGCCAAGCTCCGGCAGGCGACCAAGGCCTGGCAGGCCGCCCTGGTCCAGCTCGACGCCGCCATCGAGCAAGGCCAACACGCGCCGGCCGAGGCCAGCCTCGAGGCCGCCCGGAGCGCCAACAAGTCCCTGGCCGAGGTTCAGCGATCGCTGGTGACCGAGGGCCTGCCTGAGGTCGCGGGGCCAGCCCCTGAGAGCCTCGACCCGAGGGTAAGGGCCGTCGGGCAGCTCCTCGAACTGAGCACAGCCGCGGGCCTGATCGTCCAGGGCGTGTATTCGACCGCCATCAGCCGCCTGGACGCGATCCTCAACAAGACGCCGCCCCAGAGCCCGATCAACGGAAGAGCTCGCCGCCTGCGAGCCAAGGCTCAGGCCCTCGAGCTCCTCGAGAAGGCCGAGGCCGAGCTGGCCAAGAGCGCAGAGCGCAGCTACGACGACGCCCGGAGCCACGTCGCCCAGGCCGAGAAGCTGGCGCGAACCGACTCCCTCAACGACGTCATGGCGCGAGTCCGAGCCCTGCGCGAGAAGTTGATCGAGGCTGAGCAGGGCGACGTCCTGGCCAAGTCTCGCCAAGGGGTCCTCGACGCCCTCACGCGAGGCAAGACAGCTCGGGAAGGGCGCGACTTCACCAAGGCGGTCCGAGCCTTCGAGGAGGCTCGCGCCCTGGCCAAGAAGAACAATCTGACTCAGCTGGCCTCCAAAGCCGACGCTGAGATCGCCGCCGCCGAGTTGGAGTCCAGCTCCTTCGACGCCTTCCGGGCGCTCCCGAGCCTCGACCCCGAGGGCCCGCTCCCGCCCCTGCGAGAAGCGATCCTGGCGCGCGAGAGCTACCTCAAGAACTACCCCAAGGGGATCGACGCCGCCGCGATCTCGACTGCCCTCCCCAAGCTCAAGGCTCGCCTCAAGGAGCGCGAGTCGACCGCCAAGCGGGCTACCTTCGACGATCTGGTCACCCGCGCCAGGGCCGCAGCTGGTGAAGACCCCCGCCTGGCCGCCGAGCTATCGGGCCAGGCCAGGGAGCTCGGTCGAGCCGCCGGCTTCGACGTCAAGGAAGTCACGGCCCTAGAGAAGTCCTCCAAAGACGCGCTAAGGAAGGACCTCCTGGCGGAGAAGCTGCAAGACTTCGTGAAGGTCGGCGAGGTCTACGTCTGTCGCTTCGAAGTCAGCAACAACGAGTATCTCCGCTTCGTGTTCAACAAGCGCAAGGCCAAGCAGCCCTTCGAGAAGCTCTGGCCCAACCATTGGGAAGCCAAGGGCGACAAAGGCGTTCGCTTCTACCCCGAGGGGCAGGGCCTGCACCCCGTCGGCGGGATCAGTCACGCGCGCGCCGAGGCCTACTGCGCCTGGCGGACGGCGGAGTGGCAGAAGGAGGTCCCGGGCGTCAAAGTCCGCCTCCCAACCGAAGAGGAGTGGGAGGCCGCTGCGCGGGGCGGAACCGAACGAGCCTACCCCTGGGGCGACGAGTGGAACGCTGACCTCGTGATCTTCAAGCGAGGAGACGAGGAGGGCTCGGCCACCTCAAGAGGGGACGCCGCCGAGACTCTCGCGGGGCACACGCCCAAGACCAAGATCCTCCATCTCGCCGGCAACGTGGCCGAATGGACCTCCACGCCTGGGACCGACGACGAGGGCGCGCCTGACCTCAGCCGGCGCCTCCTCAAGGGCGGCTCCTACCGCTCCTTCCGCAAGGAGCTGCTGCGAATCGACGCCTCGGAGCAAGGTGAGACTCAGGAGTCCGAGCTGCACTGGGGCTTCCGGGTCGTCGTCGAGTTCGAGTAGCGAGAACTCTTCTCAGGCCACTCTGTCGGCACGCTTGCTCGGGGTCCTCCTCGCCTAGAGAATGCGCCCCCCCAGAGCCGCTGAAGCGGCAGGTGGAGATCGTGTTATGAGCAAGGGAACCGTCGTACTCGCCTATTCGGGCGGTTTGGACACGAGCTGCATCCTGCGCTGGCTGAAGCTCAAGGGCTACTCGGTCATCGCTTACGTCGGCAACGTCGGTCAAGACGACGACTTCGACCAGATCCGCAAGAACGCCGTGGCCACTGGCGCCGACGACGTCGTCGTCATGGATCTCCAGCGGGAGTTCGTGACCGACTACATCTTCCCGGCGATCCGGGGGAACGCGGTCTACGAAGGGCGCTACCTCCTCGGTACGGCCTTGGCGCGCCCCGTAATCGCCAAGCACCAGATCCTCCTCGCTCAAGAGGCGGGAGCTGGCTACGTCAGCCATGGCGCGACCGGCAAGGGGAACGATCAGGTTCGCTTCGAGCTGGCTTACTACGCCCTCGCGCCGCAGATCCAGGTCATCTCGCCTTGGAAGACCGCGGAGTTCCTCGAGCAGTTCAAGGGTCGCCCGGACATGATCCGCTTCTGCGAGGAGCAAGAGATCGACATTCCGGTCACGCTCAAGAAGCCCTACAGCATGGACGAGAACCTCCTCCACAAGAGCTACGAGTCGGGGATCCTCGAGGACCCCTTCACGCGCCCCGATCCCGCGATGTTCCAAATGACGGTCGACCCCCGGGACGCGCCCGATCAGGAGACGGTGATCGAGCTCGAGTTCAAGGACGGCAACCCGATCCGCCTGACCAACCTCAGCGACGAGGCGACCCAGACCGATCCCTACGAGATCCTGATGGCCCTCAACGCCCTCGGTCGCGCCAACGGCATCGGACGCATCGACATCGTCGAGAACCGCTTCGTGGGCGTGAAGTCCCGCGGGGTCTACGAGACGCCGGGCGGCACGATCCTCCACATGGCGCTCCGCGACCTCGAGGGCATCGCCATGGACCGCGAGGTCCAGCGCCTGCGCGACAGCCTCTCGCCGAAGCTCGCCTCGATCATCTACAACGGGTTCTGGTTCAGCCCTGAGATGGAGTTCCTCCAGGCCGCCATGGACAAGGGCCAGGAGCTCATCGACGGCGTCGTGCGCCTCGCGCTCTACAAGGGCAACATAGAGACCATCGGCCGCAGCTCGCCCAGCTCCCTCTACAACCAAGACCTGTCCAGCATGGACATTGAGGGTGGCTTCGACCAGGTCGACTCGGCCGGCTTCATTCGGATCAACTCGATCCGCCTCAAGGCCCACCAGGCCATCGTCTCGCGCACGCGGTAATACTTGGGGGGCTGGTTTATTGGGGGGCTGCGCCCCCCAAACCCCCATCTTTGGGCTCGCGGAAGGGCGGACGGCCAGCTGCTCTGAGGTGGGTGGAGGCTCGCCTTGGAGCTAGGTCAGGGGTCGCA
>Ga0316202_10000724_pt1 | contig 31809 bp, 29 predicted proteins | sample 3monrhotite_MG_FD_204934 | JGI IMG/M metagenome (GOLD analysis project Ga0316202, IMG submission 204934) | Microbial mat bacterial communities from mineral coupon in-situ incubated in ocean water Damariscotta River, Maine, United States -... | ecosystem: Environmental > Aquatic > Marine >...
ATGTGGGATGTGGGATGTGAAGGGTGAAGGGGGAAGGGAAAGACGAAACGTAGAAGGGTTTCTTCGTTTCACATTTCACGTTTCACTCTGCAATCGCATCACTTGATGTATCATTGCAACCGAATAATTAATACATAGGCATTAGAACCTTCTCATGAAAGTCACTTTTCTGGATTTTGAGCAGTCCGTTTCCGAATTGGAAAACAAGATCGAGCAATTGCGTTTTGTTCAGGACGATTCTGCATTGGATATTTCTGACGAGATCAGTCGCCTGCAAAAGAAGAGTCAAGCTTTGAGTAAAGATATTTACGCAAAGCTTACTCCCTGGCAAATTTCGCAAGTGTCGCGTCATCCCCAGCGCCCTTATACCCTAGACTACATCGAACATCTGTTTACAGATTTTGAAGAGTTACATGGTGATCGTAGTTATGCCGACGATACTGCTATTGTTGGCGGTCTGGCGCGTTTTAATGGGCAGAGCGTGATGGTTATCGGACATCAAAAAGGCCGCGATACCAAAGAGCGTCAATATCGTAACTTTGGCATGCCTAGGCCGGAAGGTTATCGTAAGGCGATGCGTTTGATGCGCTTAGCTGAGAAATTCGGTATTCCTATCATGACTTTTATCGACACTCCCGGAGCGTATCCCGGAGTTGGTGCGGAAGAGCGTGGTCAATCGGAGGCGATTGGCAAAAATTTATACGTGATGGCCGAGCTGCGTGTACCTATCATTTGCACCATCATCGGCGAAGGCGGTTCTGGTGGTGCATTAGCTATCGCGGTGGGCGATACGATGTTGATGTTGCAATATGCGACTTATTCGGTCATTTCTCCAGAAGGTTGTGCTTCTATTCTGTGGAAGAGTGCCGATAAGGCAGCGGATGCGGCGGAGACTTTAGGTATTACGGCTACTCGCTTGAAAACATTGGGTTTGGTCGACAAGATTATCAGCGAACCTTTGGGTGGTGCGCATCGTAACTATCCCGCGATGATGCAGACTTTAAGTAAATCTTTGCAAGAATCCCTCAAACAGCTAAGTGTGTTGAGTACAGATGACATGCTGCAAGCACGTTTTAGTCGCCTGATGAATTATGGCAAATTCAAGGAAATCGAAGTCTGACCTTGAGGAGCGTGTCAGCGATGCGCTCTGTCTGTTAGTTCCCCCGCGTCATACAATTTTGCTGGGTTTAAGCGGCGGCATGGATTCTGTCGTACTGCTACACCTATTGCATGCGCTTGCGCCAAAATTTGACTGGCGTGTTTCCGCGATACACGTTCATCATGGTCTTAGCCCGAATGCGGATGATTGGGCAGATTTTTGCCGAGATTTGTGTGCGCGCTACGATATTCCTTTACAGGTCGAGCAGGTAGATGTGCGCCTCTTGCGCAATGAACATGGGATTGAAGCGGCTGCTCGTAAATTACGCTATGCGGCCTTTGCTCAGCAGACCTGCGATTTTATTGCCTTAGCGCATCATGCTGATGATCAGGCGGAAACGCTGTTGTTGCAATTGTTGCGTGGAGCTGGTGTTAGGGGAGCGGCATCAATGCCTATGCTTAAGCCTGCACTTAAACAAGCTGCGGCAACCTTACGTCCTTTGCTGGAAATGCCGCGCAGTGCTTTGTTCGCTTACGCGCAGCAGCATGATTTGTCTTGGATTGAGGATGAAAGTAATAACGACGATAGCTATGGGCGTAATTTTTTACGCCATCGGATTTTCCCTGAGTTAGAGCATAGATTCCCCGCATATCGTGAAACTTTGGCGCGTAGCGTACGACATTTCGCTGAAGCGAGCGAGTTGTTGGATGCCTTGGCGCAGCAGGATGCGCTTAATTGGGTGCTAGGCGATCCGCTTGAACTAGCGCTGTTGCGGTCACTTTCACATCCCCGAGCTAGAAATTTGCTGCGTTATGTGTTGCATTTGCAAGGTGCGCCTATGCCGCATGATGTGCAACTGGATGAGATGTTGTGTCAGTTGTTAGAAGCTAGGGCAAATGCATCAGTCTGTGAAAACGTCGGGGCTTGGCAAGTGCGTCGCTATCAAGACAAAGTGTATGTTTTGCGGAAACCAGCACAGATTGATCCGGCCTTGAGCCTATCTTGGGATGGCGAAGCTGAGCTTGACTGGCCTGCCTCTGGGAAGAGTTTGAGCTTTGCCAAGGTGCAAGGGCAGGGCATTAGCTTACAAAAATTACAACATGCTCCCGTAACATTTCGCTTACGTTCAGGCGGTGAGGTATTGCGCCCGCATTTAGGTGCTGCGACTCGCAGCCTTAAGAATCTACTACAAGAACACCGTATTCCACCATGGCAACGTGAACGCTTGCCGCTGTTATATTGCGGCAGCGAGCTTGCCGCTGTCGTTGGTTTAGCAGTGGCGGCCGAATTTCAGGCCTCCTCGACTGAGCTTGGAATCATTGTGACATAGTCCCCAGTCTGCGACAGCGCAGCTAAACCCTGCTAGAATCGCGCACTCAGAATTTTCTGATTTACTAATATTTTGGAGAGAAGCATGGCTGTTGAGCGTACCCTTTCAATCATTAAACCTGATGCAGTGGCGAAGAACGTCATTGGTCAAATCTATACCCGCTTTGAAAATGCTGGCCTGAAAATCGTAGCAGCACGCATGGTGCAGTTGTCACGTGCTGAAGCTGAGGGTTTTTATGCAGTGCACAAAGCACGCCCTTTCTTTAACGACCTCGTAAGCTTCATGATCTCTGGTCCAGTAATGATTCAGGCTCTTGAAGGCGAAGGCGCAATTTTAAAAAATCGCGATCTGATGGGTGCAACTGATCCTAAGCAGGCTGATAAAGGCACAATTCGTGCTGATTTCGCTGACAGCATTGATGCAAATGCTGTGCACGGTTCAGATGCAGCAGAAACAGCAGCAGCGGAAATTGCTTACTTTTTCCCAGCGTTGAATGTTTACTCGCGCTAAGTATTAGCTGATGAAGCAAAATCTCCTCGATTTTGAACCTGCTGCAATGACTGCTTGGTTTGCGGAAAATGGCGAAAAAGCCTTCCGCGCCAAGCAGGTTTTGCGTTGGATTTACAAAAGCGGGGAGTCCGATTTCGATGCGATGAGTGATTTGGCGTTATCACTCCGCGAAAAGTTAAAGCGCATTGCGTGTGTGAATACGCCCACCGTGATGCGTGAAGAACTAGCCACTGATGGCACTCGTAAGTGGTTGCTTGATGTGGGGACGGGGAACGCAGTTGAGGCTGTGTATATTCCCGAAGAAGGTAGAGGCACGCTATGCGTTTCGACGCAAGCTGGATGCGCATTAGATTGCGCGTTTTGTTCTACTGGTAAGCAGGGTTTTAATCGTAATTTATCCACCGCTGAAATTATTGGTCAAGTGTGGTGGGCGAACCACGAGCTGGGTAAAAATGCGGATGGCAACTGGCCTGTTAGCAATGTAGTGCTAATGGGAATGGGCGAGCCATTGTTGAACTTTGAGAATACGGTGAGTGCCTTGCGTCTGATGTTGGATGATAATGCTTATGGTTTGTCGCGTCGTCGGGTTACTCTCTCGACGTCGGGAGTCGTGCCTGCAATGGATAGGCTGCGAGAGGCGTGTCCAGTGGCGTTGGCTATTTCGCTTCATGCGCCGAATGACACATTGCGTAATGCACTGGTTCCGATCAATCAAAAATACCCTTTGGTCGAATTGATGGCGGCATGTCAGCGTTATTTGGAGCAAGCGCCGCGTGATTTTGTGACTTTTGAGTATGTGATGTTGGCTGGTGTGAATGATGGTGCGCAGCATGCACGCGAATTGATTTCACTGGTGCAGGATGTGTCATGTAAATTCAATCTCATTCCCTTTAATCCTTTCCCTGAGGCACCGTACCTGCGTTCTGATATGGCGACGGTGCAGCGCTTCCGTGATGTATTAATGCAGGCAGGGATTGTGACGACTATACGTAAAGTGCGCGGTGACGATATTGCGGCGGCATGCGGTCAGTTGGCAGGGCAAGTGCAGGATAAAACTAAGAGAACACATCGTTTGCTGGAGGTTACTAGGTGATTAAGCTTGTACTGGTATTAATAGCATTGTTGCTCTCAGGATGTGCATCTGACGGTGGCGGCTCGTACGGAGCGCGAGTTGATACGACTACGCGCTCTCAGGCTATCGCCAAAATTCATACCGAGCTTGCGGACTCTTATTTTGGGCGTAAGCAGTATGGAATTGCATTGCAAGAAATTGATACTGCCTTGAGGGCGGAATCGCGATACGCTCCTGCTTTTAATATGCGTGGCTTGATACGTATGGAGTTGCTCGAAAATGATCGGGCGGATGAAGATTTTAAACGTAGTTTGCAGTTGGATCCTAAGGACTCGAGGACGCATAATAACTATGGATGGTTTTTATGTAATAGCGGACATGAAAAACAGTCTATCTCTCAGTTTGTGGAGGCTTTGAGGAATCCCTTGTATAGTACTCCTGAAAAAGCCTTGGCCAATGCGGGCGTTTGTTCCAAAAAAATCGGCAAATTAAAAGAGGCTAAAATCTATTTTCAGCGGGCATTGGTGCGTCAACCCAATCTCCCTGAAGCCTTGTATGGCTTAGCAGAATTAAGTTTTGCTAAGCAGGATTTTGTTGGAGCTAAGTCTTATTTTTTGAAATACCATGAGAGTCAGCAAGACTTAACTGCTGAAAACTTGTGGCTGGCAATACGTATTGAACGTGAAGTTAAAGATACAAACTCAGAACAAAGCTATGCATTGCAATTACGCAAACGCTTCCCAGACTCGCGCGAGACTCAGTTGTTGCTGAAAGGTGAATGATGGAAACAGATAATATTGTAGTTGAAGATGTTGCGGAATCAAAGGGTTCTACAGCAGTAGGTAGCACCCTGCGGGAAGCACGCCTTGCTCAAGGTTTGAGCATTGCTGATGTAGCAGCGAGTATCAAATTTGCACCGCGCCAAGTGGAAGCCTTGGAAGCTGAAGATTATGCGCATTTGCCTGAACTGGCTTTTGTGCGCGGCTTTGTGCGTAGCTATGCACGACTTTTGCATATTGATGAGACTGCGCTGCTAAATGAATTACCACTTGCGCATAAAAAATTAACGGCTTTTCAGAAAGACTTGGCAGACGTACCAATGTCCGCTATGCAGTCGACACGCCGTATCAATGTGGCTTGGCTCTCTGCGGCTTTGGGTTTGGCAATGATTTTGGGGCTGGGGGTTTGGTTGTTAAAGGAACAGCCTGTGTCCAAAATGATTTTGCCAAGTCACGTTTCAGCTATCCTAATTGAACCAGCCGTATCCGCTGTTGTGGCTGCTAGTGCGGTTGTATCGCCGCCCATTGTTGCTGCGAATACTGTAAGTGTATCGGTGCCGAAAAAAGTCAAGCCACAGAAACTTGAAGAGCTTCCTGATGAGCCAACTAAAAAGCCTCATAAAATAGCCCCTAGGTTGACTTCTGGTTCTATTCATCTGGTTTTTGATGTTGAATCGTGGACCGAAATTTCAGATGCTGACGATATGTTTTTGTTGAGGCAAATTAACCAGCCCGGCACGGAAAGATGGCTTGATGGAGTTCGCCCATTTTCATTGCTTATTGGCAATGCCAGCGGCGTACATTTGTATTTTGAAGGCAAGGAAATTAACTTGAGTGACTTTACTAAAGGCCAAGTTGCACGATTGACTTTGGAGTAGAGCATGAGTTTTTTTCCTGTAGTTCGACGTGTTACACAGCAAGTTCGAGTCGGTGATGTCGTAATTGGTGGAAGTGCGCCAGTCGTGGTTCAGTCTATGACTAATACTGATACGGTCGATGTCGAAGCTAGTGTGCAGCAGATATTTGATTTGGCGCGAGCGGGTTCAGAGCTAGTGCGTATTACCGTCAATACTTCCGAAGCCGCAGCGCAAGTGCCATATATTCGCAAGAGGCTGGATGACATGGGCTGCAATGTGCCTCTTATCGGCGATTTTCACTATAACGGACATCGTTTGCTTACTGAGTATCCAGCGTGCGCGCAGGCTTTGGCAAAGTACCGGATAAATCCTGGCAATGTAGGTAAAAATCGCAAGGGCGAAGATCAGTTTGCAATGATGATCTCAGTCGCTAAACAGTATGACAAGCCAGTGCGCATCGGTGTTAATTGGGGCAGTCTCGATCAAGATCTCGTGGTGCGTTTAATGGACGAAAATGCCAAGCTGGCATCGCCACAAGATGTTTCGGCTGTTACGCGTGAAGCCTTGATAGTTTCTGCTTTGGATTCAGCTAGACGTGCGGAAGAGTTGGGCTTGGCACATGATCGCATCGTACTTTCATGCAAAGTGAGTGATGTGCAAGATTTGATAGCGGTATATCGTGAATTGGCTACACGTAGTGACTATCCAGTGCACCTTGGTCTTACCGAAGCAGGCATGGGTTCAAAGGGTATTGTTGCTTCTACTGCGGCATTGGCAGTGTTGTTGCAGCAGGGCATAGGTGACACGATACGTGTTTCGCTAACGCCAGAACCGGGTGGTGATCGCACTCAGGAGGTGGTGGTGGCACAGGAGATTTTACAGACTATGGGCTTGCGTGCGTTCGCTCCTATGGTTACTGCCTGTCCCGGCTGTGGTCGTACTACTAGTACAGTGTTCCAAGAGTTGGCGCAAAGCATTCAGATTTATTTGCGTGCGCAAATGCCTGTCTGGCGCGAACAATACACTGGTGTAGAGGAGATGAACGTGGCCGTGATGGGCTGTATTGTCAACGGGCCAGGCGAAAGCAAGCTGGCAAACATCGGCATCAGCCTTCCCGGGACTGGTGAAAATCCCGCGGCTCCCGTTTACGTGGATGGAGAAAAAACCGTTACTTTGCGTGGTGAAAATATCGCAGTTGAATTTACTCAGATTGTGGATGATTACGTGGCAAGAAAATATGACAAGCGTGAAGCGAGTGACACCCCTCCGAAATATATAGAAATTAAGTCTGTTCCGAGCTAGGGTTGATTGATTCTTAACGCCTCACCACAGAGACACTGAGAAAAGCAAAACATCAATAAGTTACAGTCGTGGTGGTGACCAACTATCGAGGTGAACCAGCAGGGCGTGGGATGCCGCTGTTTTTCTCGGTGCTCTCTGTGGTGCAACTAATGATTTTGCTTTACCCAAAATCGTTTGCTGCTTATCAAAGTATTTGAAGGGCTATGTGTTTTTGGGAATAAGCCTGATTTCGCCCGCTGTTCGTCCTCTAGTATTTTCCAAGAATACTTATTATTTGTCTCAAGTTGCCTAGGCTGTTGCCGTAATTGGAAGCATGAGCGCAAATATCTGCTGAAATAGGGGGCCGTCATGAAAATACCTTTTTTAATTGTCTTCGCTGCTGTATTGCTAGCTTCATTTGTATTTATGTTGTTCAGTTGCGCTGTGGCAGCTGAGTTGCAGGTGTGGGGCTGTAAGAAAATTCGCAAATAATTTTGTTGTTGACTCAATGCTAGTCTTAGTTGCTCTTCCGTAACGCAGGGTTTTCCAGTAGAGTGGGTGCCCGTCAATAACAATAAGAGCTTAGCCATGAGTACAAAAGGGCAACAACTACAAGACCCGTTCCTGAATGTATTACGTAAGGAACATGTGCAGGTCGCCATCTACCTAGTTAACGGAATCAAGCTGCAAGGCCAAGTTGAATCTTTCGATCAATATGTCGTGCTACTGAAAAATACTGTCACCCAGATGGTTTATAAGCATGCAATCTCTACGATCGTTCCCGCCCGCGCTGTCACAATTCCGCACGACGCTGATTGATGTCTCAAGAAACTACCGCTCCAAATACGGCGGTATTGGTCAGTCTAGATCTCGGTTCACCGGATTATGCAGAAAGCTTGGAAGAGTTACGTTTGCTGGCAGAGAGTGCTAGCGTGCATGCGCTTGCCTTGGTAGAAGGTAGGCGGCAGCGTCCAGATGCCTCAACATTTGCTGGAAGCGGCAAGGTGGATGAAATTGCCGCTCTGGTAGAAGAGCTAGAAGTGCCGCTGGTTATATTTAATCACGACCTGTCTCCTGCGCAGATGCGTAATCTCACTGCAAAAATTCAGACGCGGGTAATTGACCGTACCATGCTGATTCTAGATATTTTTGCCTTGCGTGCACAAAGTCACGAGGGCAAAGTTCAAGTCGAACTGGCGCAGCTTAAATATCTGTCGACTCGCCTAGTTGGTATGAATATGGATATGGGGCAGCAGAAGTTTGCTGTGGGCGCACGTGGTCCGGGTGAAACACAGTTGGAACTAGATAGGCGTAAATTGGACCGACGAGTGCGTTTGCTTAAGGAGCGTTTGAAGCAACTTAAACGTCATCGCGCTTTGCAGCGTAAAGCACGCAATCGTTCTGATGTGTTGTCAGTTTCCATTGTTGGATATACCAATGCCGGTAAGTCTACAATGTTCAATCGTTTGACTAATGCCCATGTTTACGCTGCAGATCAGTTATTTGCTACATTGGATACAACTTCGAGAAAGATATTTCTAGGGGCCGATAGTCATGTTCAGGTGGTGTTGTCTGATACGGTTGGATTTATTCGTCACTTGCCGCACGGGCTGGTAGCGGCTTTTCGAAGTACCTTGGAAGAGACTGCTCAAGCGGATTTGTTGCTGCATGTGGTTGATGTTAATAGCCCTGAACGACATAATCAGGTGGACGAAGTAAATAAAGTATTGGAAGAAATCGGGGCTCAGCACATTCGCCAGATTGTGGTGTTTAACAAAATTGACACGCAGGGAGCTCCATCTGCTGTGAAACGTGATGAATATGGTAAAATCACCAGTATTCATTTGAGTGCAAAGACTGGCGCGGGTTTGGATGATCTGCGTGCGGCTTTGATTGAATTGCGCGATACGCCTGCATTGCCAGTACCAGAACAGGTTTGGCATCCGCTTAATGACAACTGAACTAATTGAAAGTAGGAATGACTTATGGGATTGAATGATCCGCAATGGGGCAATAAAAACGATGGTGGCCCGCCTGACTTGGAAGAGGCATTTCGCAATTTGAACAAGAAGCTTGAGGGTTTTTTGGGTCGTATGGGCGGGAAAGGTCCCAAAAACACTGGTTCAGGCGGTTCATCTAATGGCTTTGCCGGTGGTGCAGGTCTTATTATTGTCATTGTTGCTTTGATCTGGATGGCTAGCGGGTTTTATATCGTGGATGCTAGTCAGCGAGGTGTCGTGTTGCGCTTTGGGAAATACTTAGAGGCAACTCAGCCGGGTCCACGCTGGCATTTGCCATTTCCAATTGAGAGTGTTGAAGTTGTTAACTTGAGTCAGGTGCGTACTGTTGAGGTAGGTTACCGCGATAATGTAAAAAATAAGATGCTGAAGGAATCGCTAATGCTTACTGACGATGAAAATATCATCGACATTCAGTTTGCTGTTCAGTATTTCTTGAATGATCCAGCGGCTTATCTGTTCAACAACCGTATGCCGGACGAGAATGTTCGTCAAGCTGCCGAGACTGCAATACGCGAAGTGGTTGGTAAAAACAAAATGGACTTTGTGTTGTACGAAGGACGTGAGCAAGTCGCTGCGGCAACGACTAAGTTGATACAAGATATTCTTGATCGTTATAAGTCTGGTATTTTGATCAGCAAGGTGACCATGCAGAATGCTCAGCCACCTGAGCAAGTGCAGGCGGCGTTTGATGATGCTGTTAAAGCTGGTCAGGATAGAGAGCGCCAGAAGAATGAAGGGCAGGCATATGCGAATGACGTTATTCCTAAAGCCCAAGGTGCGGCGGCACGTTTGATGCAGGAAGCCGATGGTTATAAACAGCGTGTGATAGCAAATGCTCAGGGTGATGCGAGTCGTTTTAAGCAGATATTGGTAGAGTACCAAAAAGCACCTAGAGTGACACGTGAGCGTATGTATATTGATATGATGCAGCAGATTATGAGCAGTAGTAGCAAGGTGTTGGTAGATCAAAAAGGCGGCAATGGTAGCTTGCTGTACCTGCCATTGGATAAGCTAATACAGAAGACGGGGACATCGTCATTGAATAAAATGCAAACTGCAGCAGGTCGCCCAGCGAATAATAACGAGCAAGTGGCACCCCAAGCTCCTATTGATTCAGCAGGGCTAAATGCCATGCGTAGAGATAGGGGGGCGCGTTAATGAAAGCGAACATGGGAAATCTGTTGGTGGGTTTAGTTATCGCACTGGTCGTATTGAGTATGAGTATGTTCGTTGTCGATCAACGGCAAATGGCAATTGTGCTTCAATTGGGTAAGTTGGTGAGCGAAAAAACTGAACCAGGCTTGTATTTCAAGCTGCCGTTTGTGCAGAACGTGCGCTTCTTTGATTCTCGTATACTGACTCTGGATAGTGATGAGCCAGAGCGTTTTATTACTGCGGAAAAGAAAAACGTGTTGGTAGATTCTTTCATCAAGTGGCGTATCGTTAATGTGAACCAGTATTACATCAGTGTGGGTGGTGATGAAATGCGAGCTCAAACGCGTCTAACTCAGACCGTGAATGCTACTTTGCGTGAGGAGTTTGGTAAGCGAACTATTCACGAAGTAGTGTCAGGTCAGCGTGATGAGTTGATGAAGGTTGTTCAAGAAAGAACCGATGTAGATGCGCGTAAAATTGGTGTTGAGGTATTAGATGTACGTTTGAAGCGCGTTGACTTCCCATCTGAAATTAGTAACTCGGTTTATCGCCGTATGGATGCAGAGCGTAAGCGTGTGGCTAATGAATTACGTGCAACAGGTAATGCAGATAGTGAGAAAATTCGCGCCGATGCAGACAAGCAACGTGAAGTCACCTTGGCTGAAGCTTACCGCGATGCTCAGCGTATAAAAGGTGAGGGAGATGCTAAGGCCGCACACATCTATGCAGCAGCATTTGGTCGTAACCCTGAGTTCTTCTCCTTCTATCGCAGCTTGGATGCCTATAAGGAAACTTTCAAGAACAAGAGCGATATGATGGTTTTGGATCCGAGCTCATCTTTCTTTAAATACTTGAAGAGTTCCAAGAGTAGTGGACAGTAGTTCTGATGTTGGAGTATTGGCTGCTCGCATTTGGTTTGATGTTGGTGCTTGAAGGCATAATGCCATTCCTGTTTCCTGATGAATGGCGCATGGCCTTAAGTAAGTTGGCACAACTACAGTCTGGACAGGTGCGGTTTTTCGGCCTGTCCTTGATGTTGTGCGGTTTGTTTTTGATTTATTGGATTAAATAAAGAATGCCGAATTGGTTGTTGCCGGAAAATATACAGGACATGTTGCCTGAAGAAGCTTGGCGCATTGAGGGTATGCGGTGTGAGGTGTTGGAGTTGCTTCGTCAATCCGGTTATCAGTTAGTCGCGCCACCGTTGCTCGAATATGCCGAATCCCTGCTTATTAATGACAGTGCTGACATGGCGCTACGCAGTTTTAAACTTGTGGATCAACTCAGCGGTCGTACCTTGGCATTGCGCGCAGACATTACACCACAGGTGGCGCGGATTGATGCACATTTGCTTAATCGCAAGGGGGTGACGCGTTTGAGTTATGCAGGAAGCGTAGTGCATACCCAACCTTCAGGTTTAATGCGTACCCGTGAGCCATTTCAAGTCGGTGCCGAGCTGTACGGCCATGACGGTTTGGAGAGTGATCTTGAAGTGCAGCGCTTGATGTTGCAGTCCTTGGCGCTGATCGAAGTTGAAGACGTGCATCTTGATCTTGGACACGTTGCCGTATTTCGTACATTGGTGCAGGACGCAGGTGTGGATGAGGGTTTGGAAGCTCAGTTATTCAATGCACTGCAAAACAAGGATGTGCCAAAAATAGAGGTGCTGGTTAAAGGTTTGCCGCAAGATATGCAAACAGCCTTGCTGGCTTTGCCGAAACTGTATGGCGGCGTGGAAGTGTTGCAGCATGCGCGGCGTGTCTTGCCAGTTAGTACCCATGTTGCTTTGGATGAACTGGAATATGTAGCTAGCCAGTTGCAGCCATTCGCACAATTTATTGGTATTGATTTAGCTGAACTGCGTGGCTATCACTATCACAGTGGCATGGTGTTTGCCGCGTATCACTCAGGCAGCCATGATGCGATTGCTGTCGGTGGACGTTATGATGATGTCGGAAAGAGTTTTGGTCGTGCACGTCCCGCCACAGGTTTCAGTATGGATTTGCGTCATTTGCATGGACTGTTGAGTAAGCAAGCTTTGCCTAAAGGTATTCTTGCTCCTCACCGTAATGATTTGGCATTAGATGAAGCTATCGCCAAATTGCGACAGGATGGACATGTCGTCGTAGTTGATCTGCTGGGAAATCCTGAGCATCGCACTGAGCTCAATTGCGACCGCGAACTAGTTGAGTTAGCGGGTGTATGGACTGTCGAAACAATTAACAATTGAAATGACGGCTAGACGATATCGTCTAGGCGAAAAATTGTCGAACAAAGAAATTGATGGGCAAAACTGCCCGTCCTACGATAGGAATAAGCATGTTTAAAAACGTAGTGGTGATCGGTACGCAATGGGGTGATGAAGGCAAGGGAAAAATTGTCGATTGGCTTACCGACCATTCGCAAGGCGTGGTACGTTTTCAGGGTGGGCATAATGCAGGCCATACCTTGGTAATTGGTGGTCAAAAGACGGTGTTGCATCTTATTCCCTCCGGCATACTTCGCGATCATGTGATGTGTTATATCGGCAACGGTGTAGTGCTATCACCCGCAGCATTGCTTAAAGAAATGGACATGCTGGATGCTGCGGGTATCAATGTGTATGAGCGTTTGCGTATCTCTGAAGCATGCCCTTTGATCCTGCCTTACCATGAAGCGATTGATAAGGCACGAGAGCTGGCCAAAGGTGCGGGCAAGATTGGTACTACTGGACGTGGTATTGGCCCAGCTTATGAAGATAAAGTAGCGCGTCGTGCCATTCGTTTGCAGGATTTGTTCTTTAGAGAACGCTTCGCAGCCAAATTGGGCGAGGTTCTGGACTACCATAACTTCGTACTTAAAAATTACTTCAATGCTCCTACCGTTGATTTCCAACAAACACTAGATGATGCATTAGCCCTTGGTGAACGTATCAAACCATTGGTAATGGATGTGCCGCGTGCCTTGTTTGAATCCAATAAGGCAGGGCAGAATCTGCTGTTTGAAGGAGCGCAAGGTACATTGTTGGACATAGATCATGGCACTTATCCATTTGTAACTTCAAGCAACTGTATTTCAGGCGCGGCCTGTGCGGGTGCCGGGGTTGGTCCTCAGGCTTTGCATTATGTGTTGGGTATCACCAAGGCCTACACTACGCGTGTTGGATCAGGCCCTTTCCCAACAGAGCTTTATGATGCCATAGATAAACAAGACCCACTCGGCAAGCATCTTGCGGATAAAGGGCATGAATTTGGTGCGACGACAGGGCGTGCACGTCGTTGTGGCTGGTTCGATGCCGCAGCACTGAAGCGCTCTATTCAAATCAATGGAGTGTCTGGTTTGTGTGTGACTAAACTGGACGTGATGGATGGTATGGAAATCGTGCGTATTGGTGTTGGTTATAATATCAATGGTCAATACAGTGATATTTTGCCTGTCGGTGCAGAGTCGTTAATTGGTTGCGAGCCTGTGTACGAAGATATGCCTGGTTGGACTGATAGCACGGTTGGCGTGAAACGTTACGAAGATTTGCCTGAACCAGCGAGAAACTATTTGCAACGTATTGCCGAGATTTGTGAAGTGCCTGTAGATATGGTTTCAACTGGGCCAGAACGGGATGAAACCATCGTCTTGCGCCACCCTTTTGATGCATAAATTTAATTCTTTACCACAGAGACATAGAGTAAAGCAACCGCATCCCTCGCTTTGATGGGCTTGCTCGCCACCAGGACTGTAAGCTGTTGATGTTTCTGTTTTCTCTGATGAAACTACTAGCTAATCGACTAAGGCTGGCAAATACACCATCCAAGTCGCTGCTTATGTGGTGAGATTTTAGATGCGTTTCTAAATGTTATGGAACAAGTGTAAATGACTTTATACCAGGACTTATTTCTGGTCCTAGATTATTGAGTAGTTCCCTAAGGGCTTCTTCTTTCTCCTTCGTTGCTTGCGCAGTGCCTTTGAAGTTCAAACCCCTTGACGCTGAGAAGCGCCCTTGTCCTGCAAGAATTAATGCACCTTTTACAGTGTTCAGCGTAATGCCCACCCCGTCTTTATTCGCAGAAAATGTGAAATGGTAGTTTCCTAATGGTGAGATGCTACTGAGCAAGGAACTTGCATTTAACCAATCCGCCGTCGCTAAACCTTGTAAGCCTTGCTGGGAAATAAGCAATGAATCACTGCGTAGGATCACTTTTCCGCGCAATCCCGCTGGCTTTAGAAACTTGGATGCTTCATCTAGTAAGATAGCTGACAAAGGGAAGTAGGCGTGATGTATTTCAATTTTTCCTAGAGATGCAATGATGCCCATTGGAATCGTTTGCAGTTCATCGTCCCATTGTATTTGGCTACTTAGTTTCCCAGTGAAAATTGTTTGGGTAGAAATCTTCCAATGTAGTCTGGTGAGTGTAATTATTCCCCCACCATGTTGATGCAAAACTGGATTGGCTGCGCCATTCCATATTGTTCCCTGAGTATTGGCCAATTCCACTCGCCCCTGGCTAGCATTTTTTATGATAGGGCTGAGTACACTGGAAGGCGTTGTCACGATGAGTGTGCAGAGGAAAGTTGTTATTAGTAGTGCCCAGGTTCCTTTGCTCATTGAATATTTCCATTGTTCAGCGTCGCGCTGATCTTAACGAGGCCAGATTGTGGCAGGGCTGTGATAGAAACCGAGTCAGCACGGATGTGCTGCTCTAGTTGTAGATTTCGTAACCAATTTAACCAAACTGAGAATGAAATTGCATCGCAGCTGATATGTACACCGTTAGGTTCTTGTATTTCTAATTTGTTGAGCAATGTGAGTAATTTGTGCCGCTGAGCGGATTCTTCTATGCTGGTCTTTAATGCCATGGCATCAAGCGCCGCCAATTGTGGTCTATGCTGCAAGATTTCAACTTCTGCTGATTGTTCGCTTAATTTTATAGCTTGTGCTTTTAATGTGGGCAGATTTTTATGCAATTTGTTTAAGGCTTGATGCGCAGGTTGCCATAGTAAAAAATAATACATCGGCGGTAGCAACAAGATTGCGGCCAAAGTCAATAGGCGACGTTCTTGTATAGGTCTTTTACACCAATGTGTATCACGCAATTCTTGCCAGCGTGTTTTCATGATGTGCCTCCGATTTGTATTGATAGTCGAGTTTCAGCAGCGTTGTCAATATTACGTATTTCTCCAAGGGTTACGCTAAGTGCTTTGCTTTGCAAACGCTGTTGCAGAGCATGTATTTCGCTAGCTGTGGCTATTTTAATATCTAGGTCAAGTCTTCCAGACTCGTAGTGTAAGGTGGTGATTTGGCTACTGGGAAATGAGGATACAGCCACTGACGTTTGATCTAGTAAGGGTAAAAAGTCGGCATCATCAGCTAAGCCAGCACTATGGCGTAATGCAGCAATGTTGCGTTGCATTTGCAAATTTGGCTTGACCACTGTAGTGGTAACGCCGAAAGTTTTTCGAAAAGTCTGCACCATTTCTTTCTGTACCGTAGATTTTTCATGACTGAGTATGGCCCACTCAATGTTTGTTCCAAGCGTTTCGATGAAAAGTACAGCGATTAATATTAAGGCTAGAGGTCGAAATTTGAGTAGCCATTCGTGTAGTTTGGCTTTGGGGGCCAGTGAGCCCCAAAGTAGATTTAGAGCTTCGTTAGGGATTGGTTCGCTACGCCAGTCCCATGGCTTTCCTAAGACAAGTTCGCAAGGTAAGTCAGCCCATTGTGGCAAGTCGGCGTGAGCATCTGCTTCCTGCTGTGAAAAGCGTACTTGGATTTTGTTAGGAGTTACCGCAGGCGAAGCGGCCTTGAGGGCTAGGCTCAAGCTGAGTGGTGGGTGTTGTTCATCACTTAGATCCAAGCTAGTGCCTGATGAAGTGTTAGTGCGGATAAACCCCCTTTCTCCTTCACGGATCAGCACCCAAGTTTCGGAGGGTAAGTAGGGCAGCAACATCTCGGGTATGGCTCGACGCAAGGGAATATTGGCAGCGATGCAAGCAAAGACAATATTTTTTAGCCATTGTTTATCGACGATGAATAGCGAACGTTGCCCACCTCTTTGTACGATTCCAGGTACCACGTGGTTTTCTTCTGGATCGCTTAGCGAAAATTCTTCAGCAACAAATGGTAAAGCGGCTTCCCATCGGCGTCGTGATTGAGATGGCATGGTGACGTTCACGCAGCTCAGGCGTGAAGCCGCGATGATGGCAATATAGTCATCCGCCTTAGGAAGGTTTGCCAGTAGGGAATCTCCCGACGCAACGACGACATCTGCGTCATCGCAAAGTGCCCAAGGACAGGATGATGAACTGTCGTGCCATGAATCAGAAAAGTAAATACGTAGTTTCATAGAACGATTTGTGCTTTTACAGGCATTTTGGTGAAGAAGGTTTGTTTGAAAGACGAAAATATTTCGTAGTGAATGATATTCATTATTTTACGCTTGATATATTGATTTATTATCTCTTCTCTAAGATTGTAATTTAGTTTGCAGAGTTCGTTAGTATATTACTAATTAACGATTTGATATGGAAAGGATTAAATGCAAGAGGGCGTGATGAACACGCCCTCTTCTATTTAATTACTCCGAGATGAGAGAGTAATTAATACTTTACTACGCCCTGGATGACACGCGGAGCAGTGTTGCTAACTGTCGGAGCCGTTCCCAAAGCAGGGTCGGTCCAGCCGCTTGCCACAGGCAGGGTAAGAGTTGTTGTTGGATAGGTTAAGCCCGCCGCAGTACAAGCAGTGGTTGCGACTTTTCTCAATCTGATTTCTTGACTCAACGGCTTAACATAGTAAGTAGTTAAGGTGCCTCCAGTTGGAGTGAAGGTTACAACGCCAGTAGTTCCATCAAATGGAATTGAAAACTCCGGCTTCCATCTGAAGGTCTCTTGAGTGGCCTTGGTGAAATCGCATGCTGAGTTTGTGATTAGGTCAATACATGTAGAAGGAATACCCCACAGATCACCAAAGCCGCCAAATTCGAGTGAGAGAGTAGTTCCTGCATAGTTACCGTAAGGTCTTTTGTTTACGGTATCCGTATTTGCTGGAACGACAAAATCTACTTTCAGAGGCGCATCGAACTTCACAACAGCTCCGCCTGAATCTTTTAAGATTGAAAGTTGATCCCACGAATTAGAGCTAGACTGCCAAGTATAGAAAGTGCTTACGGCGGCCAAATCTGTGGCAGTGTACTGACCCGCAGTTGCAGGGGTAATGGCAGCAAAAGTTGTGGCATCAATCAGCTTGCCGCTACCTTGCGTATTTGAAGTAAATGCCCATTGCTGAGTAGAACTTAGATTTTTCACGGCGGCTAAGGCGGCGTTAGTTAAGTCTCCCGTGTTTGCATTTAGCGTGTAGCTTACAACACTGGCAGTGGGAACACTGAGTGTAGATGAGCCGTCATTCAGAAATGCTGGAGATGCCGTTGCTGCTGTTGGTTGAGGACAATCAATAACACATTTCAGTCCACCTGTAATCGTGGCGTATTGATCTGGGTACACAATATCTTCGTTGACTATATTTACAGCGGTTGTGGATAATGTCGTTGCAAGGGCAGATATTGCCGTGCCTGTGATAGACCACTGTGATCCATTTGCCCATGCATTCAATCCCCAAGAGGCGGCTGTTACCATGTCGGCATTAGCAATGGCAACTGGAGTTGTATATGCTTCCATATTGGATGTTGTTGCATTCTGCTTGCCGCTAATCATAAATTGTTTTGCGCTATCGTCCCAATACAATTCGTATTGAGTATTGGCCGCCATGCCAGTAACGGCAGTCATGTTGTAAAACCAAAAACGCTGTTTATTCACGGCCACCAATGTTTTTACGCTAGCTGTGTGTTTAAGCAACTTACCACCTGATTGAAGCAAAGTGTAGTTGGTCGCAACTGAGCCAGTACTTGAGTAACTTATTTTTGATATCGTCGTGCCACTAGCAGGGGTTGTTCCGCCTTGTGACCAAAATCCCCAATATCCGATGTATCCGTTGACCTTCTTACTGGTAGTGGGATCCGTATATTCAATTGGAAAGCCGCTGTTGCGTGTAACCTGCGCACCCGTGGAATCATAAAGACCATAACTCCATGCAGATTTGTCAGCGACAGCAAGTTGACGATCAAAGCATTGTTGAGTGACTCCAGCATCGTCGCTACGTAAGAAGTGTGTCGCGTTATAAGCAAAAGTAATTGCTTTTGTTTTAGTAGCACCAGTGCTTAAAACTGCGGTTTTAGTCATAGAGCCATGACCCGAATTCGCTGTGTCAGCAACAAGGGAAAGTGAATCGCTTACCGATGTGACTCCTGGATCCCTACCTATGCCTGATGTGAAATAGGATAAGCCAGAAGTTCCTGCTGTAATAAAGCCTTTTTCACCATCACAAGAGCCTGCTGTGCCCGTTGCTGAAGTTCCGCACCAATTTAAGGTGAATTCGCCAAAAGCTAATGTGGCACTTGGGGCATTTAATGAAGAGGATTTGGCCGTAATTTGCATGTCGGGGTTTTCTACCCACACACTAGCTAACAGCGGTGAGCCAGTCACCTGGGTTGCAGTTACGATAGCTTTTTGGTAAGTCGCCCCAGTGTTGCCATCTTTTCCTCCGCCTGAATTTGATTCACATTTTTTACTATCAATCAGGGCGATATATGATGGTTGATTTACAAGTGCATAGGGATTCATAGCACGAATGTAGCACAACACGCTATTGGCCCCAGCCAAAACTGTAGAGGCTTGATCCTCTACATATTGATTAATTGTATCGCTAATGTAGGCCCCTGAAGTGGGGGCGGCAGCAAAACTTATTGCAGGAAAAGTTGTACACACTAGCAATACAATATTTCGTATGTTCATTGAAATACTATTCATCTGTGCCTCCGTATTTTAAAAATTAGATTTATTTAATTGGCAGTGACGACAGAAATTTTTGCTGGAGCTGCCGATGCAGTAGCAGCGGCTACTGCCGATGCACCTGTACCTGTAGACGTTCCAACTGCGGTTCCTGTTGCTGTTGTGGTTGCGGCGGATGACGTAGTGGTCGTAGATGTGGCTGTAGTCGCGGTAGTACCGCTGCTTCCACCACACCCTGAAATCAGTAGCACTGTAATTATTCCCAACGCCGATAGAAGTCTAGGAGGTGAATTTTTAAAATTACTATTTTTCAAGTATGTCATGTTGAGCCTTTCCAAAGTTTAATTTGCATTTAAACCGCCCCGTTTTTAAGCTTAGGGATAGCAAACACTATGCCTTTGAATCTACGCTGTCAATATTCATAAATTTCGCTTCGATTCTTTAGTCCAACAGCCTGCTAGGTAAAATATTATTCAATCCATTAGTAAGGTCAATATTGGGGTATCTTCAAAGCATCTTAAAGAACTTACTTGATGTCAGTGCAACAACTGTGCGGCTGCAAACAAGGCCAGCCGGAGAAGTTTTCTATGCTGTGTTCGACTGTACCGTGATTATTTCTTTATAAAGTATGAATGTTGACACGCTCAGTTTGCTTGTTCATAATGGAAAAATGCGCTATCAGTTTAAAAAAATATTTGTCGTTTTAATGATGTTGTGGCTGCCGCTGTTCAGCGGCGGTGCTTTGGCGGCTAGTGTATCTATGCAAATGCCTGCTTCATGTCATGAAGCAATGTCCTTGCATGAGATGTCTGCTGAAGTTCATCTGCACTCATCATCTGATAAGCATGCACCTGCCAGTGGTGGGTGTGGTTTGTGTCATTTAGCATGTGCTGCTTTTCTGTCTGCGGACAGTCAAAAGATGGTCTCTCAGGAAACGACGGCAAGCTTAGCGACACCATATTCAGTTATTTTCATTTCTGTTAGCTCTGTACCACTTCTTCCTCCCCCTCTCGTTCGCGCCTAAGGCGGGACGAGTTCGTTTGTAACTTTAGTTTGTAAGGTTCTCGTTCCGAGTTGTTTCGGCGGCAGCACTGCGTCTGGCGTTTGCCAACTCAGAGTATGGATGCGAGCAATACAAGTAATTACCTATATACAGTCGGTTAATTTGCATTAACTGAAAACGACACCTAGCCGAAGATGATGATGGCAGGGTCTTGTATTTACTAGCTATTAAATCAAAAGGATATTTATCATGCGCAATACATTTTTTATCGCTTTATTAGCGACAGTTCTAGCACATTCTGGTTTTGCATTGGCTAGTGACCATGGTCATATGAATCAGGGTGCAATGTCGGCTATGCATGCGACTTTATCTCATGGACACATGGGGGTTGGTATGGTGAATCGCATTAATATGCAGCATCACAAAATCAACTTGACTCATGGCCCAATTAAATCTCTCGGCTGGGCAGGGATGACTATGGATTTTGTTGTTAAAGATACGGCAATTTTAAAGCATGTAAAAGCTGGGCAAAAAGTGAGCTTCGAAGTGCTTAAGGAAGGCCCTGGGAAATATTTTGTTGTGAAGATCACACCACTACGATAAATCTTAAAGCCCCACCACAGAGACACAGAGACACAGAGAAGGTCACAAAACAACAATAGCTACAGCCGTAGCGGCAGCACCCATCGGGTGAGCTAGTAAAGCGGGGGATGCTGTTGTTTTTACTCTGAGTTCTCGACATTTCTGCGGTGCAACTGCAGTTTTAAGGATAAATGCATTTTATGGGCAGTAGTCATGCTTAAGCATCGTCACTGCCCAGCAGAAATGGAGCAAGTTAAATGAGGTTCATTATTAAAAGCACTTGTGCTTATGTCTGCTGCCTGTTGCTATCGCAATTTGCATTGGCAGATGACGATGCCGACAAGCAGCCCATCGCATCCGCGCCGTTTGAGATACCACAAGCGACGCTGACACTAGATCAGGCGCTGGCTTTGGCTTTGTCGGGCAATCCCGGTTTGTCAGCCATGCAAGCGCGAGCGCGTGCGCTGGCTGATGTGCCGTCTCAGGTGGGTGCGCTTCCAGATCCTACGCTGTCCTTGGGCGCACTCAGTTTACCTACGGATACGTTTTCTTGGAGTCAGGAGGCGATGACGCAGAAACGGCTTGGCATAGGATTGACGCTACCTTTTCCCGGTAAGCTTGGGTTGCGCGAAGCAGTCGCTGAACTACAAGCCCAAACAGGTGAATTTGATGTCGCAGAAAAAAAGCTTGTGTTGGCTCGCTCCGTGCGTTTTGTTTGGTGGAATCTCGTATATGTAGATCACGCGATTTCGCTAGTTCAACGTAATCGTTCATTGTTGCGTGAATTTGTAAAGATTGCTGAAGCTAAATACAAAACTGGGCAGGGTATGCAATCTGATGTGCTACTGGCTCAAGTGGAATTGTCTAAGATGCTGGAAAGGGAAATAGCCCTGCATGCAGCACGCCGCAATCAAGCTGCGGCATTGAATGCCTTGTTGGCCCGTCCTGCGCAAAGTGAAGTGCATATGCCAGCTCAGGTCGATGAAAACTTACCAATTCCCCTTGCTCTTTCGCCACTGATTGAAGCTGCAAAACTAAATCGCCCTTTTCTAGCGACGCGCCGTAACTCTGTGGAAGTTGCCAGCTTACGCGCTCATCTTGCTGAGAAAGATTATTACCCAGATTTTCGTTTGGGAGCGGCTTACGGATTTCGTGATGGCAACAACCCCAATGGCAGTACTCGTGCAGATATGACCAGTCTGACGCTCAGTATTAATTTGCCGATTTTTGTCGCTAGTCGTCAGCGCAAAGCGCTTTCTCAACGGCACAATGAAATGCAAAAAGAAGAATACAGCTTGCAAGACAGTTTGCTACAAGTGCAGACGGAAATTGAACAGGCCTTGGTAGATTTTCATGTGGCTAGTGAGCAGGCCTCATTGTATAAGAGCGGCATTATTCCGCAATCCAGCCAAGCTGCGTCTTCAATGCTGGCATCTTATCAGGTAAACAAGGTTGATTTTCTTAATCTTGTACGCGCCCAGATCACTCTCTATAACTACGAAGCGCAATACTGGAAAACGATTAGTTCCGCTTGGCAAGCATGGGCACGACTGCAAGCAGCTGTCGGTGTTGCGCCAGAAAGCCTTTTTCATAAAGATGCGGCGTTAATTAATAACAAGGATAATTCCCATGAATAAGTTTCTCGTCATCACGGCAGTCATTGCTCTGCTGCTTGGCAGCGCGATAGGTTATCGCTTTGGCCCAGGGCAAAGTGTTGAGTCTGCTGCAACGTCTCCCGCAGAACGTAAGCCGGTTTTTTATCGCAACCCGATGAATCCCGAAATCACTTCACCCGTTCCGGCTCAGGATGAGATGGGCATGGACTATATTCCTGTGTTCGCGGAAGACAACTCGCCAAAAGAGCGCAAACCAGTGTTCTATCGCAACCCGATGAATCCCGAAATCACTTCGCCAGTTCCGGCTCAGGATGAAATGGGTATGGACTATATTCCTGTGTTTGCAGAAGGTGCGGATGCATCGAACACTCCGTCAGGGACAGTCAAAATTGATTCCACAACAGTGCAAAATATGGGTGTGCGCACTACCGTTGTTCAACGCACGGCGTTGTCGCGTCACATTCGTACTGTGGGGCGGGTGACTTACGACGAAGAGCGTGTGGCACGTTTACACCCAAAATACGATGGATGGGTGGAGCAGTTGTTCGTGAACCGAACCGGAGAAAGAGTACGTAAGGATGACAAGCTGCTGTCCATCTATTCGCCGCAGTTGGTGTCCAGCCAAGAAGAATATTTGCTGGCGCTAAATAATGCTGAAGCACTTAAGGACAGTCCCTTTGCCGATGTGAGGAATGGTGCGAAAAGTTTGTTGAGTTCGTCAGAAGATCGCTTGCATTTGCTCGATATGCCTAAGCATCAATTCAGAATGCTTAAAAACAAACAAAAAGTCAGCAAATACGTACATATACATTCACCATTCGATGGCACAGTAGTGAAAATCGGCGCGCGTGAAGGGCAACGTATTACACCGGAAACCGAGTTGTATATGGTGGCTGACTTGACGCGAATTTGGATACTTGTTGACCTATATGAAGACGATCTGCCTTGGGTGCGCAAAGGTGATAAAGCCGAGGTGCGAGTTGCGGGGATTCCGGGGCGGACGTTTATGGGCAAAGTGGCTCAGATATACCCCTATTTCGAGGAGAAAACGCGCACCAACAAGGTTCGTCTTGAATTCAATAACAGTGACCTTGCACTGAAGCCGGATATGTTTGCAAACGTTGAGCTGCTGTCTAATCGTCAGGTGAATGCGCTGACTGTTCCTGAAGAGGCTATTGTGCGTACTGGCACTCATGATCAAGTGTTTGTGCAGCGCGCTCCAGGGCAATATGAGCCGCGCAAAGTGACTATCGGTGTGGTGGCTAACGGAAAAGTTCAAATTGTGAGTGGTGTGGCGGAAGGCGAAGTGGTTGTTACCTCAAGTGGATTTATGATTGATTCAGAATCGAAGCTGAAAGAGGCTACGGCTAAGATGCTGCAATCGCAATCAACTGCTTCAGAGCGCAATATGGATATGGGAGCGTCGCAATGATCCGTGCGCTGATCGACTTATCCATCAAGAATCGCTTCTTGGTGCTGATCGCCGCTTTACTCATTTCCTTTGCGGGCTTTCAGGCGATGCGTTCTACCCCGCTGGATGCGATTCCCGATCTATCTGATGTGCAGGTCATCATTTTTACCGGATACCCCGGTCAAGCACCGCAAGTTGTTGAGGATCAGGTCACCTACCCACTCACAACGGCCATGCTTTCCGTGCCAAAAACCAAAGTGGTGCGCGGTTATTCCTTCTTTGGTTTTTCTATGGTGTATGTGATTTTTCAGGATGGCACAGATATGTATTGGGCACGCACACGTGTGCTGGAATATCTAAACTACGCTGCGGATCGCTTGCCTGCTAGCGTGTCTCCAAAACTGGGGCCTGATGCGACGGGTGTGGGTTGGATATATGAATATGCCTTAGTGGATAAATCTGGGAACTACGATTTGGCGCAGTTGCGTTCTATGCAGGATTGGTATCTGCGTTATCCGCTTCAGACGGTAGAAGGCGTTTCCGAAGTGGCTTCCATTGGTGGCTACGTCAAACAATATCAGGTCGAAGTGAAACCGGATGCGCTGCTAGCCTACAACATTCCACTATCCAAAGTTAAGCATGCTATCAAACGCAGTAATAGCGATGTTGGTGGACGTTTGGTGGAAATGGGTGAAACCGAATACATGGTGCGCGCCTCTGGCTATATTAAATCCCTACATGATCTTGAAGTGATTCCCGTCGGTGTGGATAGCAATGGCACGCCTATTTATCTCAAGCAACTGGCCAATATACATCTTGGCCCGGAGCTGCGGCGTGGCTTGGCCGAGTTGAATGGTGAGGGCGAAGTAGCTGGTGGTGTGGTCATCATGCGTTACGGAGAAAATGCGCTGACCACTATCGAACGAGTGCGCGCAAAACTGGAATCCTTAAAGCAAGGATTGCCTAAAGGCGTGGAAATCGTTCCTGTCTATGACAGAGGTAATCTGATTGAACGAGCGGTAGATAACCTCACGCATAAGCTGATTGAGGAATCCATCGTAGTTGCGTTTATCTGTTTTATCTTTTTGATGCATGCTAGAAGTGCCTTGGTTGCCATTATCAGCCTGCCGGTCGGGATATTGATCGCCTTTCTGATTATGCGCTGGCAGGGACTATCCGCAAATATCATGTCCTTGGGCGGCATTGCCATTGCCATTGGTGCCATGATTGACGGGGCTATTGTGATGATCGAAAACGCTCACAAGCACCTTGAGCATCTAGGGGCAGAAGGCGACACGCAAAGCTCAAGATGGGAAGCGATTGCGAATGCTTCCAAGGAGGTCGGGCCTGCTCTTTTCTTCTCCTTGTTGATTATTACGGTTTCGTTTTTACCGGTGTTTACCCTGCAGGCTCAGGAAGGGAGAATGTTTTCTCCGCTGGCCTTTACTAAAACCTATGCGATGGCAGGTGCCGCATTGCTCGCCGTCACTTTGGTTCCGGTGCTAATGGGACTGCTGATACGCGGCAAGATTCCGAGCGAGGAACATAACCTAATTAATATCTGGTTGAAACGTTTGCATTCCCCGCTGTTGGCAACAGCGATTCGGTGGCGTAGTGCGACTATCGTAATCGCCTTGCTGCTGCTGGCCGCTACGACTTATCCTTTGCTGAAAATAGGCTCTGAGTTTATGCCGCCGCTGGATGAAGGCGATATCTTGTACATGCCCACAACTTATCCCGGCATATCCATTACCAAAGCCAAGGAACTGTTGCAACAAACCGATAAGATACTCAAGACCTTTCCTGAGGTGGACAGTGTATTCGGCAAAGTAGGGCGTTCTGATTCGGCCACTGATCCTGCGCCGCTATCCATGTTGGAAACAACTATCCGTCTGAAGCCTAAACAGGAATGGCCAGACTCGCACAAAACTACCAAAGAGTTAATGGGCGAGATGGATGCTGCCATTAAGTTTCCCGGCTTGGCGAATGCCTGGACATACCCGATCAAAACCCGCATCGACATGTTATCGACCGGCATTAAGACTCCTATCGGTATTAAAGTCTCCGGCCCTGATCTCTATGTACTTGAGAAAGTGGCCGGGGATATTGAGAAAACCTTAAAGACCTTGCCTGACACACTTTCGGCTTTTGCCGATAAGGCTGCTGGCGGCTACTATCTTGATTTCGACATCAAGCGCGAAGCCGCTGCTCGATATGGTTTGACCGTGGGCGATGTGCAAGATGTGGTGCAGTCAGCTATTGGCGGCATGAATATCACTGAAACGGTTGAGGGATTGGAACGTTATCCGGTGAATCTGCGCTATCCCAGAGAATTGCGCGATAACGTGCAAGCCTTGCAGCGTGTGATGATTCCAACCCCGACAGGCGCGCAGATTCCGCTGTCATTAGTGGCTGATTTGCATTTGCGGCGTGGGCCACCAGCGGTGAAAACAGAAAACGCCACTCCCAATGCTTGGATTTACGTGGATATCAAAACTAGCGACATTGGCGGATATGTGGCAGCAGCAAAAAAGCAAGTTGAAGAAACGGTAAAGATACCTGCCGGCTACTCACTGGTTTGGTCAGGGCAGTTTGAATACATGGAACGCGCTGCTGCGCGTCTAAAAGTTGTCGTTCCATTGACTCTACTGACCATTTTTATGCTGCTGTATTTTAACTTCCGAAATTTGATTGCCCCAGTCGTGGTCATGCTATCAATTCCGTTTGCCTTGATAGGCGGATTTTGGCTGGTTTGGATACTTGGCTATAACATTTCAGTAGCCGTCGCAGTCGGGTTCATTGCTCTAGCTGGGGTGTCGGCCGAAATCGGCGTGCTAGTGCTGACCTTTATTGATCAAAGCATCGCTAAACAACGGCAAAAAAGTGGCGGACATTTGAGCGCAGACGACATTATGGCGGCGGTGTTAAATGGAACCACCCAGCGCGTGCGTCCTATCGCTATGACCGCGACGGCAGTAATTGCTGGTTTGCTGCCGATAATGTGGGGAAGTGGCACGGGCTCGGATGTGATGCAACGTATTGCAGCACCGATGATTGGTGGTATGTTCACCTCAACAATTTTGTCTCTTTTGGTGTTGCCGGTGATCTACGGCTGGGTGTTACTCATACAGGAAAAACGGGGTAAGGGCGAAGTGCTTTGAATTAAGTTTATGTATAGATAGTCGCTACTGAATTCTAATTAACAAGAAGTATTAATTTAGGAGAATACATGTTTGAAATTATTCCAAATTGGCATCCGGCATTCGTTCACTTTCCGATAGCCTTTACCACGGCTGCCGCAGCATTTATTGCTACGGGTCTGTTATTTAATAATGCCTCATGGGCAAACCAAAGTTTGACTACTGGGCGCTGGATGCTATGGGGCGCAGCAATCTTTGCCTGCATTGCAGCAGTGTTTGGAATGTTTGCTTACAACAGCGTTGATCATGACGAGGCGGGTCACCTAGCGATGACGATACATCGCAATTGGGCTCTTGGAGCAGTTGCTGCACTGGTTCTACTCACTGCATTAGACGCGTGGTTAAGACGCTCTCTAGCAAAACCTTCTTATGGTTTTTTGATGTTGTTACTAGTAGCATTGCTGCTGGTACTTAGCACGGCATGGCACGGTGGAGAGGTGGTGTTTCGTCATGGGCTGGGAGTGATGTCATTGCCAGAATCGGAGGGGCATGGTCACCACCACGGCGCAGGACATGAGCACGGCGCAGAGCATGGGGCAGAGTATCACCAAGGCGCAGAACATGACCACGACGAGATGCCAATGCAGGGAAAAGACACTTCGGATGCTCATCACGATGAAGCGAATGGCGAACACCATGACGATGGCCTTGCGGACAGCGTAGACACGAGGCATGAAAACAGTGCTCACAGTCATGCGCCGGGAACCCCATCGCATAAGGATTAGGCCAAAATGATGGGACGTATTTTTTCGATCCTATAAGTTTACCCACTGATTTAGTGGGGTAGCTCTAACCTGGGAAAAGCAGTTGTCCGCAGATTACACAGATTTTCGCCGATTAAAGAACATCTAATGCCGAACTTCTGAGTCATACATTGGGTGATTAAATACACATCCGCAGCCGATTGAAAATCTGCGTTAATCTGCGAAATCTGCGGATAGAACTGCCGCTTTTAGATTTAATTGTTTGATATAGAGGAAACAATCATGACCGCAGAAAATAATATGCTATTTAGCCAAGTGACGGCCTTCATTCGTAATGATGCAATTGAGAAAGTGACACTTCGACTGAAAGAGCTTGGTGTGCCAGGCATCAGCGTGTCATGTGTCAAGGGCTATGGTGAGTACAAGGATTTCTATTGCCGCGACTTAATGACGAATCATGCGCGGATAGAGATTTTAGTCTCCGCTCAACGCGCAGATGAAATCGCGCAAGCGATTATGGATGTAGCCTACACCGGTGTTGAGGGTGATGGCATCGTGGCGATATTGCCAGTGGCAAAAATTTACAAGATCCGTCAGCGCGCAGAGGTGTCGCCGGATTAAGGGGGAGCACTGCAACGCAGATGTAACTGAACAGGAGGTCAATATGAAACACCATCGATCCATAGCGGTATTGTGCCGACTTGTTCAGTAGCCTTCAGGAGCTAAAGCCATGCAAAATGAACTCGCCCAGCATGTGCCTGCCGCTGTAGCGAAAGAAGGCTGGAAAGTAAAAGTGTGTTGACCGGCAACTTACGCAAGTATCTTGAGACTTTTGTAAATATTTCAGTTATCTCTTCTCTCTAATGTGTTCATATTGCTTTACTAGATTCCATAATCGGAAAAGTAATTTCAAAACATGTTACCCCGCTGGAAGAAGAAACTTGGATCGCTCCTTTGTGGGTCTCGACGATAGATTTTGTGATAGCAAGGCCGAGACCGGCACCATTGCTGGATTTTTGGCGTGAAGAATCAACCCGATAAAATCGGTCGAACAGACGGGGCAAATGCTCCTGCGGTATGTTCTCACCCTGATTTTCGAAAATAATCCGGATATTTCCCGATTCTAGTTCTAGGTTGATGTTTATTTTGACTGTGGCAAAGCGAGGGGTATGTCTGATGGCATTTGATAGCAAATTGCTTAACGCGCGACGTAGCATCAGCCTATCACCCTGAATAACGCCTCCTCCAACGAGAAGCAGACTGACATTTTGTTCCTCAGCGAAAGCTTCATAGAAACCGAATAGTTCACGCACCTCCGTGGCTAAGTCCACCGTTTCTCTGTTGGGTATGACCAAGCCGTTGTCGGCCTTAGCCAGAAATAGCATATTGCCAACCATGCGTGCCAGCCGTTCATATTCCTCAAGATTAGAATAAAGCACTTCGCGGTATTCATCAGCCGACCTTTCCTTGGATACCGCCACCTGAGTCTGTGTCATCAGATTGCTGATCGGTGTACGAATCTCATGAGCCAGGTCAGATGAAAAATCGGATAACCGCCGGAATGAATCTTCAAGGCGGGTCAGCATTTCGTTGAATGCATTTGCAAGATCAACTAGTTCTGGTGGAACAGCATCAGGAGACAGGCGGTCATCTAGACGGTTGGCTGAAATACCTTTTGCCACGTTTGTCATCACACGAAGCGGAGTCAAGCCTCGACGTGCGGCAACCCAGCCTAGCATCGCAGTTAGCAAGATACCCGCAGCGATCGCTAGCCAGAGGTCTCTGTGGAAAGCATTCAAAAATACGCGGTGATTCTGAATGTTGATTGCCAGTGCAACGATGGCCGGTGGCTGGCCTGGAATCTCGGTAACAGCTAATGCGGAAATACCTCGGTATGCTTCCCCCTCTTGTTGCCACATTACAAGTTTTTTACTCCCGAATGAGTTTCTATCTGTTGCCTGTTCAAGCAGGTGGGCAGTAAATTTATTATTTTGTGTTGTAAATAATAAGCGTCGATCGGGTCCAAGAACGGTTACTGACAAATCCGGGTGCCCTATCAATGCGTCAACAAGATTTCGTGGCACAGTAGCGAGGTCGGACTGGGTATGCACATCAGCTAGCGTATGACGCACAAGCTCCAGCTTGCCGTTGAGTTCTGCCCGATCCATTCCTTCAAAGTGTGTTTCAAGCATGGCCCCAACCATCATTCCAATCACGAGTAGTACGATGGTCGAAACTGTTGAAAATAGCAGGGTAAGACGAAGGGTGATCGAAATGAGTCTCATTGGAACTCTGGACTTTCTAGAACGTATCCCATACCCCTAAGCGTTTTAATTAGTTTTGGCTCGTAATTATCGTCAATTTTCGCGCGCAAACGTCTTATAGCGACTTCAATCACATTAGTATCGCTATCAAAGTTCATATCCCAAACTTGAGATGCGATTAATGATCGGGGAAGGACCTCTCCTTGGCGTCGCAACAATAATTCAAGAAGAGAAAATTCCTTTGCCGTAAGTTCTATACGTTTACCTGCACGCGTCACCCTGCGCCTCACCAGATCAAGCTTCAGGTTGGCAGCCTGCAGAAGTTCAGGTTCTTTGCTTTTACCACGGCGCAACAATGTGCGTACCCGTGCCAGTAATTCAGAAAATGCAAACGGCTTGACAAGATAGTCATCCGCACCAAGTTCCAATCCTTTTACTCGATCTTTGATCTGATCTCGGGCTGTCAGGAACAGAACGGGCATCTGCTTGCCCTCCTGACGAACTTGCTGGAGTACCTGCCAACCGTCTAGTCCTGGCAACATCACATCAAGGATTAAAAGATCGTAGTCTTCAGTTAATGCCTGATGTAAGCCATCGAGACCGTCGCGCATCAAATCCACCATAAACCCTGCCTCGGACAGACCCTGTTTCAGATAGTCGCCAGTTTTCTGTTCGTCTTCTACTATCAGGATTTTCATCAAGTACTCCTCATGTATGGGTTCAACAACACCAATTGTGCGCCCAGTTTGGGTAAATATTGTGAAGATTACAAATTTGTAATGTGTCTGTCAGCTTCAGGTAAGGATGGCTAGCGCAAAATTGCCTCTGTTTCGAGGATATAACATATACATTATTGTTTTGCTGACCAAAATCAGCTTACGATTTATTAATCTAAAACAGGAGTGCTAATCATGAAAAATAAGATTAGCCATAAATTAATCAGTATCTTAGCTGCCTGCGGCTTGGGATTTATCTCCTCTTATGCAATTGCTGGGCAGGGTGTATCGCAACAACAGATGACACAGAGCGTAATGCAATCCAAGCAGATGCTGCATCAGGCCGAGATTGCAACAGGAACTGAGCGCCAGAAGCTGATGAGCAAACACCTGACCATGATGCAGGAAATCATGGGAAAAATGCAGGCCATGAAACCCAAGGCAGGCATGACGGTGCAGGAACATGAGGGCTGGATCAATGAGCACCAGAAACTCATGGATGAAATCATGAGTCAGATGATGGGAGAGCAACACATGCTGATGGATATGGGAAACATGCCCATGGGTATGGATGGCATGAACATGAAATAGCACAACAACCAGAGCAGGCTCATAGCTTGCCCTGTTTAATTGAAGGTTGTGGCGAGTGCTTTGACTTTTACCGCCACGATTGCATGACAACACTAGTAAGTTGAAATATCTATCGCAGTTAATTCCCGCAATTAGCTGCGATGTTTTTACCAATGGAGAATTAATAACAAATCATGATTGAAATTATTCCAAACTGGCATCCGCTATTTGTGCATTTCCCGATTGCTTTTGCCACGGCTGCAGTATTTTTTTCGATGGCCGCTAGGATGTTCAAAGAAAAGCCATGGGCGGCACAGTGTTTGACGACCGGCCGCTGGATGCTGTGGGGAGCGGCGATTTTTGCCTGTATCGCAGCCGTATTCGGCTGGTTTGCTTACAACAGCGTCGATCACGACGAAGCCGGGCATCTGGCCATGACGATCCATGCCTACTGGGCACTGGCCACTCTTGGAGCACTGGTATTGCTCGCGGCTATAGAGTTGCGCGTCAAGCATACTGCTGTGCAGCCGACTTACGGATATCTGGCGATGCTGACTGGTGCATGGTTGCTGGTTGTCAGCACTGCTTGGCATGGTGGCGAGGTGGTCTTCCGTCACGGGATTGGGGTAATGGCTTTACCTGCACCAGAGGTGAATGGCCATTCACATGAGCACGGCGCAGATACACGGCATGAGGATGAACATACTCATTGTCACGATGACACTGCGAGTGGCGATCATCTGCATGATGTGGCGCACATGGACTTAACAACCACTGCGGACGGCGCAGGCACATCACCCAAGAAAGCAGGGCATAGCCATG
>Ga0316202_10000725_pt1 | contig 31797 bp, 22 predicted proteins | sample 3monrhotite_MG_FD_204934 | JGI IMG/M metagenome (GOLD analysis project Ga0316202, IMG submission 204934) | Microbial mat bacterial communities from mineral coupon in-situ incubated in ocean water Damariscotta River, Maine, United States -... | ecosystem: Environmental > Aquatic > Marine >...
GCACGGTCAACTATGGGGGGGTCGGGGGGGGGCGCAGCCCCCCCCAGAGATACAGCCCCCTAGTTCCCAGGCCGAGCTCGATCGCTGAGCGGCAGAAATCCCTGTCCCTTGGCGGTGCCGCTCATGAAGTCGTAGGGCGTGACCGCGCCGAAGTCTGTCCCGACGTCGACGAATTCGACCGTAGCGTCGGCGCTGAGCACGTTCCAACCGTCCCTGTGGTTTCCGTAGTGGCCGGGTTCGGTGAGGGTTCCGCTCGGGTCGTCCTCCACGCGCATCCCGCGATCCGCGCCGATCAGCTCGGTCGAGGACACGTTGCGGTTGTAGGCGCGGCGGGTGAAGGCAAAGCTCAGCTCTCCGGTTGAGGCGAGGTTCTCGTCGCCGCCAGCGAACCCGTCCAGCCAGGGGGGAATGGTGTTCCGCGTCACCTGCCCGACGCCGTAGTTTCCTCCCCAGCCCCAGTAGCGCATGTTGTCGAGGACCTCACCGTTGGTGATCGGGATGTGGCGGTCGTCCGAGCTTGGGCAAATGAAGGCCTCCGGGTTGTCGTGGTAGCCGTACCAAACCAAGGACCGGACGCTGAGCGGTGCGTCACGAGAGCTGATGTCCCCATCGAGGACCCGGATGGGGTTGACGTGAGGCAAGAAGCGCTTGTCGTCGCCATATTGAATCGCGGCCAGCCCCAGCTGACGGAGGTTGTTGGCGCACTTGGTCTTGTTGGCGCTCTCCTTGGCCCTCATGAGGGCTGGCATCAGGAGTGTGGCCAGGATCCCAATGATCGCGATCACGACCAAGAGTTCGATCAGGGTGAAGCCCCGCTTGTCTCCACGTCCCCGAGTCATACGCACCTCCCAGGACCCGCCGACGGCTCGTCGCCCTTCGTCCTGGGTGGGAATACCCAACCCCCCAGAGCGGGTTCAGAACTCTCTTCGTGCCCAGGCAGGAATCCCAGGTCCAAACATCAGCCTGGCCGCGTCCCTCGTGGACATAAACACGCGATCCCCTGCTCCAAAGCCTGACCCGGCGGCATCGGAGCTGGCTCTGCGGTCAGGAGCCCGAGGGCCGGGCTCGCGTGATAAAACCGCTTCCCTTGCGAGGAGGAGGCGTCGTGACCAGCGAAACCCCGGCCCAGCGGCTCGATCGAACGCGCGCCGAGGCCCTGCGCGGAGGCGGTGAGCGCCGCGTCGAGGCCCAACACAAAAAGGGCAAGCTGACCGCGCGCGAGCGCGTCGAGCTGTTTTGTGATCCAGGCACCTTCGAGGAGCTCGATGCCTTCGTGCAGCACCGCTGCCGAGACTTCGGGATGGAAGAGACCAAGGTCCTCGGCGACGGCGTGATCACCGGCCACGCTCGAGTCGACGGGCGGCGGGTGTTCCTCTATTCCCAGGACTTCACGGTCCTGGGCGGCTCCCTCTCAGGTGCCTACGCCCGCAAGATCTGCAAGATCATGGACCTGGCCCTCAAGGCTGGACTGCCTGTGGTCGGCCTCAACGACTCGGGCGGAGCCCGCATCCAAGAGGGGGTCGAGAGCCTCGGGGGCTACGCGGACATCTTCCTGCGCAACACCCTCGCCTCGGGTGTCGTCCCGCAGATCTCAGCCATCCTCGGGCCCTGCGCGGGTGGCGCGGTCTACTCTCCCGCGATCACGGACTTCATAGCCATGGTCGAGGACACCTCATACATGTACGTGACGGGCCCGAGCGTGGTCAAGACCGTCACCAACGAGGACGTCAGCCACGCTGGCCTCGGGGGCCCCGAGGTTCACGCCGCCACGAGCGGGGTGGCGCACTTCGTCCGCCCCGACGACGCGGCCTGCATCACCCTCGTCCGCCGCCTCCTGAGCTACCTCCCGGCCAACAACGCCGAGGACCCGCCCCGGATCGAAAGCACTGAGCCCTCGGGCGCCGCGGCTGAGCTCGACGACCTCGTCCCGCTCGACTCGACCAAGCCCTACGACATGCACGACGTCGTGAACCGGATCGTCGACGCCGACTCTTTCCTAGAAGTCCACGCGGGATACGCGCCGAACATCATCGTCGGCCTCGCTCGAATCGGTGGACGCTCGGTCGGGGTCGTAGGCAACCAGCCAAACCACCTCTCGGGGGTCCTAGACATCCAGGCCTCGCTCAAGGCGGCTCGCTTCGTCCGCTTCTGCGACTGCTTCAACATTCCCATCGTGACCTTCGTCGACGTCCCTGGCTTCATGCCCGGCCGCGACCAAGAGAACGGCGGGATCATCAAGCACGGCGCCAAGCTCCTCTACGCCTACTGCGAGGCCACCGTCCCCAAGCTGACGGTGATCACGCGCAAGGCCTTTGGCGGCGCCTACGACGTCATGAGCAGCAAGCACATCCGAGGCGACCTCAACTATGGCTGGCCCGCAGCGCAGATCGCCGTGATGGGCGCCAAGGGCGCTGTCGAGATCATCTCGCGCCGCGAGATCCAGGCCGCGGCGGACCCTGCGGCTGAGGCCGAGCGCCTCACGGTCGAATACGAGGAGCAGTTCCTCAACCCCTACCGAGCCGCCGAGCTCGGATACCTCGACGCCGTGATCCACCCTCGCGAGACTCGCGGGCGGCTCCTGGCTGGGCTCGAGCTCCTCGAGACCAAGCGCGACACCAACCCTTCTAAGAAGCACGGCAACCTGCCTCTTTAGCCCTCTCGCCCGCAGGGCGTCCTCGAGGGACGTCAGGAGAGCCTATGCCCCGGATCAACACCGTCCTCGTGGCCAACCGTGGTGAGATCGCGGTCCGCGTGATTCGCGCCTGCCGCGAAACCGGCCGCCGCGCCGTCGCCGTCTACTCGGATCCAGACCGGGACGCCCTCCACGTCCGGATGGCTGACGTCGCGATTCGTCTCGGCCCCGCCGAGTCGGCCAAGAGCTACCTCGACGTAGAGAAGGTGATCGCCGCCGCCAAGGCCAGCGGCGCCGACGCAATCCACCCCGGCTATGGCTTCCTCTCGGAGCGCGCCGAGGCCGCCAAGGCCATAGAAGACGCCGGCTTGATCTGGATCGGGCCCCGCTCCGAGACCATTGCTGAGCTCGGTGACAAGCTCAGCGCTCGGGTGATAGCCAAGGAAGCCGATGTCCCCCTCGTCCCCGGCACCGCGGAGCCCATCAGCCTCGACAAAGTCCAGGCGGCAGCGCAGGAGATTGGGTTTCCGCTCTTGCTCAAGGCGACCGGCGGCGGAGGCGGCAAGGGGATCCGCGTCGTCGAGCGGCCCGAGGACCTCGAGTCGAGCCTCCAGCGAGCCCAAGGTGAAGCCGCGAGTGCCTTCGGGACCAGCGACGTCTACCTCGAGCGCTTCGTCTCGCCTGCCCGCCATGTAGAGGTTCAGATCCTCGGCGACGGCGAGGGCGGCGCGATTCACCTCGGCGAGCGCGAGTGCTCGCTCCAGCGGCGGCAGCAGAAGGTCGTGGAGGAGAGCCCCTCCCCGACCCTGAGCTCCGAGCTGCGCCTCCAAATGGGCGCAGCCGCGGTCTCGCTCGCGAAGCGGGTCGCGTATCGCGGCGCGGGGACCGTCGAGTTCCTCGTCGACGCCAGCGGCGAGTCCTTCTACTTCTTGGAAGTCAACGCGCGACTTCAGGTCGAGCACCCCGTGACTGAGTGGTGCACGGGCTTCGACCTCGTTCAAGCCCAGTTCCACGTCGCCGAGACCGGGACCCTGCCCTTCGGTCAAGAGGACTGGCAGCCCCGCGGCCACGCCATAGAGCTCCGGGTCAACGCAGAGGATCCCTTCGGTGGCTTCACGCCCTCTATCGGCCGAGTCACGGGGCTCTCGATCCCTCAAGGCCCCTTCGTGCGGGTGGACACCGCGCTCCAGGAGGGCGAGGAGATCTCACCGCACTACGACTCAATGCTCGCGAAGCTGACTGTGTGGGGCCGAACGCGCGAGGAGGCCATGGCGCGCTGGGCCGCTGCGGCGCGCGCGTTCTCGCTTGGCGGACTCTCGAGCACGCTCTCGCTCGTCGAACGGCTGGTCGCCGACCCCGAGTTCCGCGCCGCCGATTTCCACACCCAGTGGCTCGTGCCCTGGATCGAAGCTCAAAACGTGGTTCCCCAGCTAAACGACGAGGAGACCAGCTTCGCCGCGGTCGCCGCCGCCCTCGCGGCCCACGCCCGCTCGGCTCCGAAGCAGGTCTCGAGCGACTCAGGCGGAGGCGGCCTGAGGCCCTGGGTCATGGTCGGTCGCCGCGAGCGGTTGGGTTAGGAGGCTCTGGTGCGATACACCGTTGAAGTCGCAGGCAAGTCCGTCGAACTCAGGCTCGAGCACGGAGCAAGTGGCGTCGAGGTCGCCCTCGGCGACGGCCCCCTCGAGCCCGCGCGTTGGATCCCACTCTCAGGCGCCCTGCACTCCCTGGAGTGGGGCACGCGACGCCTCTTGGTCCTGGTCGAGCCCGACCCCCTGGAGCCGAGTGGTTTTCGCGTCAGCCTCCCTGGCAAGACGCCCCTGGCCCTCGTCCCCCTCGACGAGCGAACGCGAGCCGCAGCCGCAGGCCGTCAGGCCAACGCTCCCAAGGGCCTCGGAACCCTCCGCAGCGCCATGCCGGGTGTCATTGTCGAAGTCCGAGTCGCAGCCGGTGATCGCGTCGAGGCCGGACAGGTCCTCCTGATCCTCGAAGCCATGAAAATGCAGAACGAGATCAAGGCCGCCGCTGCTGGCACCCTGGCTAAGGTGCATGTGTCTTCAGGCGACACGGTTCCTGCCGGCGCCAAGCTCGTCGAGTTCGCTCCCGAGGAGTGATTCGAGCTGCGTAGCTTTGACTGGCTAAGCGATTCGGCCCATGGCACTTACGAGGCGCGGGCGAAATCGCTCGCCTCATCCGGCGCTGTCCGCCAAGTTGGCCGCCGCGCGACCCCCGATTGTGTAGGGCCTGGGGAATCACGCGTGTAAACGCAACCGCGAGAGCAACTTACGGCGACACGACGACTGTGATCGAAGCGCCCCCCGAGGGTTCTAAGTCGCAACCTTGGCCTCGACTCCTCCAAGCTGAAGCTTCCGAAGAGGCGCGACCCTCTGCGTATAAAGGTGTCGTGGGGAGAGCTCTAGAACACTTCGAGTCGAGCCGGATCTGGGAGAGCCTCCTCATCTGGCTCCTCGTTCCGATGGTCTTCCTGGCCGCGAGGGCCGACGCTCAAGAGTTCGACCGAGCGTCGCAGAACCCTGAGCTCCGACGTGAACCAGCGCCGGTCACCAGCAAGACACGAGGCGGGATTCAAGTCGTCCCGGCTCAGCTCGATCTCTCCGGCTTCCCTGTCCCACCCGAAGGGTGGGCCGAAGAGAAGGATCCCGCCGAGGAGGGCGAGGGTTGGATTCGCCTCGCGGGCAAGGCTCAGGTCATGGGCGGCTATGACCACAACGTGTTCCGCTCAGAGAGCAACCTGACCGGGGACGGTTTTGGCCAGGCGCACGGAGAGCTCGAGGCCCTGATCAAGCTCCCCACGGGAGGTGAGCTCTTCTTGCAGGCGGCTGGCGACACCCTCGTCTACTTCGAACGGGACCGCGCCAACGAGCACTACACCTCGGGATTCGTCGAGTATTACCAGCCGCTCTCGGGGTGGCTCGAGGCAGGCGTCCAAAACGCCTTCGAGTTCAGCCGGCTGAACCTCCTCGACGACAACGGCGACCTCTTTCCCCGGGGGCGCTTCGGATCCTTCGACGAAGAGGTCCGCCTGTTCGCGATCGTTAGCCCCCCGCCCGAAGCCGGAGGTCTGACGAAGCTCAGCTTGGAGGTCGGCGGCAGCTTCCGCCTAAAGGACTACCAGGAGAACACTGGCCTGGAGTCCCTCGACTATCAGGAGCAGCGCTTCGACGCGTCGCTGCGCTTCAAGATCTCCAACTCGCCGCGCTCCCGCCTCAAGCTCAAGTATCGCTTCCGTCGCCGTGACTATCGCGAGTTTCGCGCGCGCGAGCGCACAGGGAGCGTCGCCCCAGGCTCCCCCCGCCTCGACCTCGAGCGACATCAGCTCAACCTTCGCTGGACTCACCGCGCGACCTGGTCCGAGATCCCCGTTCGCTTCGCCCTCGAGGCTGGCGTCTCCTACAACCGCGACGACTTTCAAAACGACCGCAGCTATCGCCAGGCCTCCCTGACCCTGAGCGCGGAGGCCTGGCCGATCACCAACTGGACGCGCATCGAGTTCTCGGCCCGCGGGATCCTGCGCGACTTCCTCTCGCGCCAGCCCAGCGGCGGAGGCGGTCGCCTTCACCACCGATTGATCCGAGTCCGAGCGCAGCTCTGGCAGCGCCTCTGGTCTTCCTCAGGCAGTGACTCCCTCGAGGACGGAGGCCTGACCTTGGCCCTGTTCAGCTCGTTCAGCGTGACCTTCTGGCGCTCGGACGACACCGGCGAGGACTACGACCGCATGCTCGTCCGCGGAGGACTCGAGGTCAGCTGGTAGTGGGCTTCCTCGAGCTCTTAGTCGTCCTCGGTGTCCTAGGCTTGGTCACGGCGGCCGTGTTCAAACAGGCCGCTCAGAACCGTGCCAGCGTGCTTCAGCGCGTGTTGCCCTTCGTCGAGGCTGGTCGCCTCTCGAGCGACGGCCTGGCCCGGCACGTCCTCGTAGGCTCCTTCGGGGAGCGTGAAGTCCAAGTCGAGGTCGGTTTTCGCCCCCGACTCCGAGGCCCCTCCCGCTACCCGATTCGGTCCCGCCTCGCCCTCGACAACGCGCTCGAGATCTCGCTTCGGATTCGTCGTGACGCGGGGCTGGCCGCGGTCCAAAAGCGGGTTGGCAAGGCCGTCGACGTAGACGTGGCGGGCGGGGACGGCTTCGACCAGAGATACCTGGTCGAAGCGCCGAAGGAAGCGGATCAGGCGGGCCTCGCAGCGAAGGAAGTCCGCACGATGATCCACCGCCTGATCGCGATCTGGAAGCTGGACGAGGTCCGAATCGACGGCCCCTGGATCGAGATCCTCGGCAACACCAGCCATCTCGATCGGCGCATGTTCCGTGACCTCCTAGAGACCCTCCTCGCTCTGGCTCACGCCTACGACCGCAGCCCCGTCACGAGCGTCACTCCACGCCCAGTCTTCGCCTGGACCGGCGGAGAGGACTCCAAGGCACGCTGCCCCTACTGCCACGACGCCCTCGGAAACGAGCCAAGCGAGGTCGGCTCTTGCACTGGCTGCGGGACCTTGATCCACCTCGAATGCCACGAGGAGCTCGGCCGCTGCGCAATCATCGGCTGCGAGTCAGAGCGGATCGAGCGCGAAGGCCCCATCAACCTCTCCCTGCCCGCCTGAGCGCCCAACCCTCGGCCGCCGCTAGCCGAAGGCGGCAGAAAACGAGCCCCCTTACCAAGCAAGGAAGCCCTCCCGCGAGAAGGCGCCTCCAAAGCGGCCCTGCGGGGTGAGTAGTTTCTGAGCTTGTCAGAACGCCGGCCTCGCTCGAGAAGCTGCCGGAAACCAGCCCCGAGAGCGGCTAGGGGTCGAGGCCTGGTATAGAATCCGCGCCCTTCCTATCTGGTGATCATGACGGTTGATTCCACTCCCCCCGCCGACTTCCTCGACGCGGTGCGTACCCTCCGAGCCAAGTACCCCGAGGCCCCACCCTCGGAGGCGATTCCTCTGGCCGCGAACACTCTCGAGGACGCAGAGATCGCCGCCGCACTCGAGGCCCTCGTCCGAGGTCCCATGACCCTCGGCAAGCGGACCCTGGCCTTCGAGCGAGAGTTTGCCGCCTCCCAGGGCGCCAAGGACGCGGTCTACGTCAGCTCGGGCTCCGCCGCGAACCTCCTCGTGCTCGCCCTCTTGGCCTATCCCGACGGGATCCACGAAGACCCCGCCGAACCAGTCCTGGCGCCGGGCGACGAAGTCATCGTGCCTGCTGTGACTTGGTCGACGACGATTTGGCCCGTGATTCAGGTCGGCGCCGTCCCCGTCCTGGCCGACGTCGATCCCCAGACCCTGAACTTGACCGTCGAGTCGGTCGAGCGGGCCATAGGTCCCAAGACCAAGGCCGTGTTCGCCGTCCACCTCTTGGGGAACCCCGCCCCCGTGGCTGCCCTCCGTGAGCTCTGTGACGCGCGAGGCCTGACCCTGATCGAGGACACCTGCGAGGCCCTCGACGCCGAGATCGCGGGCAAGAAGGCTGGCACTTTTGGTCGCGCGGGGACGTATTCGTTCTACTTCTCGCACCACATCACCACCATCGAGGGCGGGATGGTGGTCTGCGACTCGGCGGAGGACGCCGACCGCCTCCGCGCGCTCCGAGCCCACGGCTGGACCCGACACCTGTCCCCGGCTCGCCGGGAAGCCGTCGAGGCGACTCACAGTGACATCGACCCGCGCTTCCTCTTCGTCGAGCGCGGATTCAACTTCCGCAACACCGACGTCCACGCCGCGATCGGCAGGATTCAGCTCCAGCGTGCCGGGGCCTTCCTCGAGCGCCGGCGCCAGATCGCGGCCGCTTGGGCCCCTGCGCGGGACGCCCTGAGCGGCCTCTTCCTTCCGATGAAGATCGAGCCGGGCTCGAGCCACTTCGCCCTGCCCCTGGTCCTCGACCCAGCCGCGCCCGTCGAGCGAGCCGCGCTGATCGAGTTCCTGGAGTCGAAGGGCGTCGCCACGCGACCTCTCGTGGCGGGCAACCTGGCCCGCCAGCCGGGCATGCGCGCTGCGCCGCACCGGTCGGCCGACGACCTCTCGGGGGCCCAGCTCCTCCATGAGCGGGCGATCTACATAGGCATCCATTCCTACATGTCCGACACCGAGCTCGCGCTGATTCCGCGGCTCCTGAACGAGTTCGCCGCGGAGGTTTCGAAGTGACTAAGACTGCGCTGATTACGGGCGTCACGGGCCAGGACGGGAGCTACCTCGCGGACTTTCTCCTCGCCAAGGGCTACCACGTCCACGGGATCATTCGCCGCTCGTCCTCGTTCAACACCGAGCGGGTCCAGCACCTGTTCAAGGATCCTCACGCCGACGAGAGCAAGCGCTTCCAGCTCCATTACGGCGACATGATGGACTCGGGCACCCTCTCGCGCCTGATCGAAGAGACCGAGCCCGACGAGATCTACAACCTCGCGGCCCAGAGCCACGTTCGCGTCAGCTTCGACCTCCCGACCTACACGGCCCAGGTCGTCTACATAGGAACGCTCCGCTTGCTGGAGGCCGTGCGCCGCTACTCGAAGAAGAAGATTCGGCTCTACCAGGCCAGCAGTTCCGAGATGTTCGGAGGCGCCACCCAGGGACCCTACGACGAGAGCACGCCCCTCGACCCGCGCAGCCCCTACGCGGTGGCCAAGGTCGCAGCCCACCACCAATGCCGGAACTACCGCGAGGCCTACGGCCTCTTCGTCTCGAGCGGGATCCTGTTCAACCACGAGTCGCCGCGCCGAGGCGAGACCTTCGTGACGCGCAAGATCACCTTCGGCCTGGCCAAGATCCTGGCCGGCGTCGAAGAGCACCTCTACATGGGTAACTTGGCCGCCAAGCGCGACTGGGGCTTCGCCGGCGACTACGTGCGCGCGATGTGGATGATGCTCCAACAGGACACGCCCGACGACTTCGTCGTCGCGACGGGCGAGACCCACTCGGTCCAGTCCTTCCTGGAGCTCTGCTGCACCCTGATCAACCGAGACCCGGCGGAGATCGTGCGGATCGATCCGCGCTACTTCCGCCCGACCGAGGTCGACGTCCTCCTGGGCGACGCCAGCAAGGCCAAGAAGGTCCTGGGCTGGGAACCAGAGGTCTCCTACGAGCAGCTCGCAGCTCTGATGCTCGCGAGCGACCTCAAGGCTCGCAACATCTCCCTCGAACCATACGAGCGGCTCTGTGAACTCGTTCCTGACTCCTTCCTTAGCTGATCCCGACTACTGGCGCGGTAAGCGCGTCGTCGTCACCGGCGGGAGCGGCTTCATAGGCAGCCACGTCGTCGAGCGCCTCTTGCCTCTGGCAGCCTCGGTCGTCGTCCCGACACGTCAAGAGGGGACGCCACGTCACCTCCGCGGCGTCGCGGACGAGGTCGAGATCATGACCGGCGACCTCCGCTCAGAGGAGTTCGCCCGGAGCGTGATGAAGGGTGCCGACACCGCGATGCTCCTGGCCGCGACGGTCGGTGGCATCCAGTGGAACATCGCCCACCCTGGCTCAGTGTTCCGCGACAACATGCGCGCCTACCTCGGCTCCCTCGACGGGGCCCGCCTCGAGGGCGTGGGGCGAGTCCTCGTGACCAGCTCGGCCTGCGTCTATCCGCGCCACTGCGCGATCCCGACGCCAGAGTCCGAAGGATTCCGCGATCGTCCGGAGGAGACAAACGAAGGATACGGTTGGGCCAAGCGGATGGAGGAGTATCTCGGGCAGGCCTACACCCACGAGTTCGGGATGTCGATCGCCGTGGCGAGGCCCTACAACGCCTACGGGCCCCGCGACGACTTCGACCCGGTCTCGTGCCACGTGATCCCGGCCCTGATCCGTAAGGCCTGTGACCCTGAGAGCGATGAGCTCCTGGTCTGGGGCTCGGGCAACCAGAGCCGCTCCTTCCTCTACGTGAGCGACTTCGCTGACGGATTGATCCGGATCTGCGAGCGCGCGACCGACGCCGAGCCGACCAACGTCGGGGCCGACCAAGAGACCACGATCGGCGAGTTGGCCAAGACCCTGGTCGCGCTCTCCGAGACAGGCAAGAAGCTCCACTTCGACACCAGCAAGCCCGAAGGCCAGCCGCGCCGACACTGCGACACGACCCTCCTCCAAGAGCGCTACGACTTCCAGGCCCGAGTGTCCCTCGAGGACGGCCTGCGCGAGACGGTTCGCTACTTCCGCGAGGAGATCGAGGGAGACTCCAAATGAAGACTGACCTGATTCTGCTCGTGCTCAACGAGTTCGACGGCCTGAGCGCCCTCCTGCCCTCGATCGACCGGACCCCCTTCAACCGCGTGTTCGCGGTCGACGGCGGAAGCACCGACGGCTCGCTCGAGCTCCTGGCCGAGGCCGACGTCGAGGTCGTCGGCCAGTCTCGGCGTGGCCGCGGGGAGGCCTTCCGGATCGGGGTCGAGTCCTCTGACGCCGACGCCTTCGTGTTCTTCTCGCCCGACGGCAACGAGGACCACGGCGACCTGGGCCGAATGGTCAACGAGCTCGAAGCGGGCGCCGACCTCGTGATCGCGTCGCGAATGATGCCGGGTGCTCACAACGAGGAGGACGACGACCTGATCAAGCCCCGCCGCTGGACGAACAACGCGTTCAACATGGCGCTGAACTTCACGTTCAATCCGCATCCTCTGGCCTGCTTCGTGACCGATTCGATCAACGGCTACCGTGGCTTCCGTCGCAGCGCGTTGCCCGTGATCGAGCCCTTCCCTGCCGACTACACCGTCGAATACCGAATGACGGCGCGGGCCCTCCAGGCGGGCCTCAAGGTGATCGAGTTCCCGACCCACGAAGGCGAACGAATCGGCGGAGTGACGAAGGTCCCCTCGCTCCAGGCGGGACTCCGCTTCATTCGCGCTTACGGGAGCGAGTTCGCACGCACGACCCGAGGACGCCTCGGGCTCTAGCGAGTCGCGGCGGACCTGCTACGCAGGCTCTAGGCAAACGATCTCGCGCTGACCGATCAGCGCGTAGAGCCTCTCAAACCCAGGCGCGAGCTTGGGATAGGGCGGGTGGGCGGCCGTGGTCTTCTTCTTGGTGGCGTAGGTCCAGAGGCGCTCACCCCCAGCATAGGCCTCGATCTCCTGCGTGTGCCTCCGTGAGATCAAGAGCACGTCCCGACAGGCGAAGACGTCGCGCCGAATCGCCTCGACAGGGACCTCGTCTCCGGTCTGGGACGTGACCGAACCCAGCCTCCGGCTCCGCTCGACGAGTCGTCCCCGATCGATGAAATAGACGGACTCTGGAGTGAGAGCGACCGGAAGCCCAAGAGTCTCGAGCTCCCAAAGGCACTTTCCCGTCTCGAACTCGAAGGCTCCGACCGTGATCGGACGTCGGTATTCGGAGTTCAGGTATTCCGGGCTGATAACGAACCCCGCACCGTCCGCTAGCAGAGGGGACTGTCCCGCAACGACTCGCTCAGGGAGCCCTTCAGTGTTGAGAACGACGCACTCGTTCGGTCTGGCCGTGGCGATGACCAGATGTCGATCCGCCAGAAGCGCGGGCTGAAAGTCGTCCTCCTGCCCCACAGCGCCTAGGGCCCGGACCTCTCCGTAGCAGGCAGCGAAGTCAGCCTTGGCCGTCCAAGCTCCCCTAGGCGCTGACCTCGGATCGTCGAACCGGTAAGCCTTGAGCGAGGGGCCGCTGCTCGTCAGGAACAAATCTCTACAGAGCTGGCCTCGTGACCAACTCGTCAGGCAGCTTGTCTGCCAGAGCGTCTCTCCCGTCAGCGGGTCGAACCCAGCTAGCTTCTTACGCGCGAGCGTTAGGACGAGCACCTCGCCCACGAAGAACGCACTTCCTGCTCTGGGGAGTTCGGCGCGAATCGAACCGGTCTTCGGACAGAGCAGGATCGTTCGCTTCTTGGACAGCCCCACCACCACGAGAGGCGAGGCTGCGAGCTGAAGCATAGGCTCACGCCCTGGCAACTTCGCTCGCCAACGCTCGCTCGGTTCGCTCGTGATCGGAGCCACATCTGCATAGCGACTGGCGAGGGAGACTCTCCCCTGCCACTGGGAACCTATCTCTCGTTGGAGCGCCAAGTCAGGCAGGGTGGGGAGTGCGCTGGCTAGGACTTCGTCAACCCGAGGGACGTCCAGCCAATCACCAGAGAGTTGTGGCCCGACCCTAGCAGCGGGTGCCACGCCCGCGGACTCACCCTCGACCTCACGCAGCCGCTTGATCAAGCCCTCGACCTGCGCTTGCCGAACCTCCTCCAGGTGTCCAACACCTGCCGCCTCTTGAAGCAGGTTCGTCAGCGCGACCTCGCTGAGCCCAAGTCGAGATTGGTATCCGCGGATGCGGAGGAGACTCTCCTCAGAGACCCCCTCGCCCTTCCCAGACCACGCCTCGAGGAGGGCCAAGAGGTGCTTGCTCTCGGGACGCGTCAAGCAGGTTGGATCGTCATGGCCTACATGTTCATTGAGAAGGGCTCGCGCTTCCTCGTGCCCAATCTCCTCGAGCATGCGTGCGAGCCGCTGGGCGTCAGCCTTCCCAAGCGGTCTCCCACCGACCAATCGCGACCCAGGGTCGACGCGCAAGATCGCAGAGTCCAACTCAGACCAAAGCGCGTAGCCCTTCGGTCCAGCGTAGGCCTCGAATCGACAGAGGTCAGAGGCCACGGCGCGAGAGGTCTCGATCACCTCTTCGCCCCAACATTGATAGCCAGGGACCCGTTGGTCCAGTCGAGCCCAGGCCTCGATCCGTTCGGCCTTCGTCTCCGGCTTGTGCCGAGGCTGCAGACCACCCAACTCGGTCCAGACGGCTCCCGGCGTCACGCCGCCTCGCGTGACTCCCGCTCCTCCGATGCCTATCAAGACGCGCTCGCCGACGCAGGCGGCGAGCGTCGCCAGGCCCGAAGTCCGCTGGCTGCGCCACCAAGACCCGCGGCCAAGTTGCCGAAACCCGAATCCGCAGGACTCCGAGGCGCGACTCTCCAGTGCCACCGCCAGGTTCGCGACGACGGGTGCGAAGGGCACGTAGGCGGCTTTGTCAGTCTGATCGAGCAGCCCGAAAAAGGCCCTCCGCAGCCTCTGCCTTAGGTCCACCGCTGCGCTCAAGTCTGGATCGGCCGTCCTTGCAAGGTGCTTGAACAGAGCCACGCGTGCGGTCGGGTCACCCTGCCCAACTTGGCGGAGGAGTTCCTGGGCTCGGGCGTCACTCATGACGCCCAGCCTACAGCCGATCTCAGGCCGGGGAGGCGATCCCCAAGGTCCGGCAGGTCGGCGACTTCTCGACGGTCTTCTGGTCGGGACAGGTCCCTAGCACGCGATCGCCGAGGCGAGAGGAGACGCCCATCCAGAGGGTCTCGTTCTTGAAATGGTGCAGGCGGTGGTTGCGCCAGATCGCCTTGTAGAGCGCGGACTTGGGGACGTAGTTCGAGTGGGCCATGAAGTGGCACCACTCGTAGTGGAGTCCAAACCCGACGAAGCAGAGGATCCCCGTCCAGAGCGCGGGGACGTCACGGCCGAGGTAGCCGACGAGCGCCAAGATCGGGACCGCATAGACATAGGTGTGGAGCGGGATCGAGAGGTCCGAGAAGTCCCAGGGCTTGAGGTGGTGGCGACGGTGCTTGCGGGCCTGGGCGAAGTCGATGGTGAAGGGACCGAGCTGGCGGGGACGGAAGTGGAGCATGTAGGTGTGGATCAGCCACTCCTGAAAGGGCCACCAGAGCGCGATCGCGAGAGGGACTAGGGCGTCGCGCCAACTCCACCCTCCAAGCCAGAGCCGATAGGTCGCAGCCGAGAGGACGAGCAAGATCAAGATCCTGGGGCTCCCGCGCGTGACCATTGTCCAGCAGAGACCTTTGAGGGTCCGGGGGGCGTCCGCGCTGGCGTTGGGCTCGGGCTTGGAGGCTGGCGCCTCGCCCGTCGTGCTCACAGAAGTCGTCATGAGCCCTCCTTGGGGCTGGGGGAGCTAGAGAAGTCTGGAGAGTCGTCAGACAGGTTGGAGAGCAACTCGAGCATCGACTCCAGGGCTTCCGCGCCGCGGCCTAGGAGACCGCTCGCGGCTTCGGCAGCGGCTGCTCCGTCTTGAGCCCGAACGGCTCGAGCTACGGCCCGAAAGCCCTCTTCGTCTCGGAGTTCGGCACTCATGACCTCGACCAGGGCGCCGCGGAAGGTGTCGTAGCTGGTGCGGAGCGAGTTGTAGGCCAGGCGATAGGCCACATTGCGCGAGCCCTCCACGAGGGTTCCCCAGAACTCCAGGCTCAGGGCCTGCCTCCCGTCGAGGTCCGGCTCGGCGACCAAGCGCTCGACGACGTCCTCCAGTTGGAGCGCCTGGTCCTCGCTGCGGCGCTCGGCGCAGCGCCGCGCGATCTCGGGACCCAAGACGCCGCGCATTTCAATCACCCCGCGGGCGGCGAGGACGTCGAGGTTCCCTCCAGCGAAGAGCAGCTCCGAGAGCAGATCGAGCCCCGCGTTGGCTCGGTAGTCGAGGACCCTCGCGGCTCCGCCCTGGCGAATCGAGACCAAGCGAGCCTGCTCCAAGCGCTTGAGCGCCTCCCGCACGGCCCCACGGTTGACCCCCAAGGCCTGGCTGAGGTCCCGCTCCGAGGGCAGCTTCGTCCCCGAGCCCAGCTCTCCAGTCACGATGCCGTCCCTGAGCCGCTCATAGACGGACTGAGAGAGAGAGCGGCGGGCAATGGGCTCGAACACAGGACCTCACGAGATCAAGACTGGCTGGTGGCCAGGTGGTCATACCACTGGACCAGATAGTAGGTGAGGCCCCAGCGCGAGTCAAGGATCCCTTTTCAACTTTGGGTGGGTGCGCCGACCTCTAACAAGAGGGGAGTCCCGGAAGCCTGATTCCGAGTGCTACAGCCGCCGGATCTCGAGGGACAGGGCTAGAGCGGAGCCCCGCGAAGCGGCGGCTGCGCTGGCCTACTTGCCGAGTTCCGCGACGCGCTTCCGCCAGCGCGCGACCACCGCCTCCTTGTGCTCAGCCGCCCAAGCGAAGTCGTGCGCGCTGACCTTCAACTCCGAGAGCGGAGGCAGCCCAGGAGGAGCGGCCACGTCGCTGCGGACCGAGCGACGCCCGAGGGTCTTGACCAGGAAGGCTTGGGTCTCCTTGCTCAATGCCCAGGCGATGAAGGCCTCGGCCTCTGATCGGTGCGGCGCGCCCTTGACCAAGGCGAGGCCGTCTGGCGCGACGCGCGTCCCCTCCAGCGGATAGACGATCTCGACCGGTCCCCCGGCCCGCACGTAACGCTGTGCGCTGTCTTCGAGGGTCAACCCAACCAGAGCCTCACCGTCGTTGACGAAGCGCGGCACTGCTGATGAACTCCCTGAGAGCACGGCGCGCTCGAGGAGATCGTCCACCAAGGTCCAGCCCGCCTCTTGCCCGGCTTCGAGGTTGAGCATCGTCACGACCTGGAGGAAGGCCGACCCTGACTTGTCCGCGCGGGCAGCGCTGACCTTGCCTTGGAGCTCAGGCGCCGCCAGGTCAGCCCACCCCCGAGGACGCTTCCCTTCCGGGAGGTGTTGGGTGTTCACGATCAGGACGGGGAGGATCACCGTGTAGGGCAGCCAGGGGTCTTGACCCACGGCCCCCCGGTAGGCCGGAGCCAAGGCTTCCCACACAGCCTGCGGGCGATGGGGCTCGAGGAGCTCACCTTGAGCCGCGAGCTGGTCGCCGCCAATGCTCCAAATCACGTCACAACGGGGGGCCGAGCGCTCAGCTGCGACGCGCTGCACGACCTCGCCCGAGCCGAGCTTCACGACCTCGACGCGGATTCCGGTCTCCCGCTCGAAGCGCGGCACCAAGGCGTCCAAGGCGTCCTGGCCGTGGGCTGTGTAGACCGAAACCACCCTCCCCTCCGCCGGGCCCCCGCCTCGGAGGAAGACCCCGAGTCCGATCCCGACTAGAGCCAGCACGACCAACCCCACGAGGGGACCCGCCCGAGTCGCGCCACGCTCGCGTGACGAAGGGGTAGTTGGCGACTCCATGCGAGCTCCGCTGGCCAGTGGCCGGTCGATCGAGAGGACGGACGACCCCCCGCGCCGCGAGGGAGCGCCCGAGCCTACTGGAAGAGGCTCGTGTAGCGAGAGTCTCTCGCTAGGGCAGGCAGCCGGGCAGCCAGCCCTTGGCGCGAGACCCCAGCCTCGAGGGCTGCCTGGAGACGAGCTGCCGCGCGAGGCAGCTCACCGAGGCCCTCGAGGGCCACGGCCAGCTCGACCTCGATCGCCGGCCGAACCCCGATGGGGGCCAACTCGCGAGCGCGACGATAGGCAGCCAGAGCATCACCAAAGAGCTTTCGCTCGCGGAACACCCCGCCCAGGAGCAGCTGAGGCTCGTGGGAGTCTGGCCGCCCCTGGGCCGCTATCGAGTAGGCCACGTATCGGCGCTGGATCGAGCCAGTCGTGTTGAGGAGATTCTGGAAGCGCTCGTCCGCCAAGGGCTGCAGGGTAGGCGAGACCACTGCCGGGAACGCGTCCCAGGGCAGCTGCAACATATTCCCCGCTGACTTCCGATACGCCTGGATGTCCTTGTAGCGATCCTTCTTTGGCACGTGCGCTTGACGGAAGGAGAGATAAGCCGAGAGGCCCTGCGCGTGCTCGTCCTCTCCAGCGGGAGGCTGGGACCAAAGGTCACCCCTCAGCGAACGCGAGGTCGCCACGCCGAGGGGATCCGGCGAGCGATCGAGCTGAGAGAGAAAAGTCGCGACGAGACGAGCGTCAGGCCCCTGGAGGTCTTCAGCGGTGAGTTCGAGCCACCACACCACGAGGAGTGGAAACTGAGCGTAGGCTCGCTGAATGTCTGCGTGGGCCTGGCCCATCTGCCCACTTCGTCCATAGGCGACAGCCCGACCTAGAAAGGTCAGAGAACGGGTCGCGGAGTCGCGTTGCGTGGCTAGGAGCCGGGTCAGGTCCCGGATCGCGCCTCTGAGGTCCCCGCGAGCCATGACGCCGAGGGCAGCCTGCGTCTCGCGCCGGTGCGTCGCTACGCCCGCCCCGCCTTGCAGGCCAAGGGCCAGACGATGGATGTCTATGTAGCCGCGCCGCGGGAAGCGAACGTCCTCGCGATACCCGTTGGGGTTGCTGGGGGCGACCGCGCCGAAGCTCGCCTGACGAGGGAGCGTGTAGCGGAAGTTGATCCGCCCGCGATACGAAGAGACGAGTGAGTCGTCCAGGGAGACCTCGTTGCTCACCAGCCCGCCCCCGAGGCTGAACTCCGCGCGAAGCTTGCCTCGCAGGCGACCCCACATCCGGGGAAGCTCGATCCAGGAGCTGACCGCTTGGCTCCCGACCACGAAGCGCACGAATCCGCTCCGATTCGTCCGGCTCGTGTTGCAAACCCAGAGCTCGATCCCGGTGGTCAGGGTCCCGTTCGCGGCCTTCTCTAGGACGCCGACCTGAATCACGCCGTTGGCGACGCCGCCGTGGAGTTCGAGGTCGAACTGGAACTCCAGCAGCGCTGAAGGCTCGATCTGGAGCTCCGTGAACACAGCGTCCTCAGCGTGACTGTCGAGCCGGAGCCGAGTCGGCTGCCCCGCCGAGAGCGGGCTGCTGCTCGGTTGGGTGACCGCGAACTTCCGCTGCGGGTCGCCCGGGTCGTAGTCCTCGACGCGCAGGCTGCGCTGAGCGTGCGCTCGCTGCTTCCAGCGGTCCGCGGCCTGAGCGGCCACGACTTGCTCACCGCTGGTCAGCTGCTCTATGGAGCGCCCCGCCGCGTCCCAGTCCCCCAGGCGAGCCGCAGCCCGGAGCCCAAGCTGCCGCGTTTGCCAGCGGCCGAGCGCAGGGAGGTCGCCTTCCTTCGCCAGGCGCTCGGCCCCCTGGACCACCTCCCGCCAGCCCGAGTTCGCCAGGCGCAAGCGGTCCGCCCCCTGGGCCGGCTTGGCCAATCCGAAGCTGATCTGGGCCGACCTCTCGTCCAGCTCGGCCCGGCGCGCTTGAAAGCGGAGCCAAGTCGCCTCAGCCTCGCTTTTGTCCCCCGACGACAGTGAGTCCAGGAAAGCCTTGGCTTCTGTTCGCTTCTGGAGGGTCTGGAGGGCCAGGTAGGCGTCGGGTGCCGCGAGGGCTGGCGGAGCCTCGAGAGGCTTGGGCTCGCCGAAGCCTAGGAGGTCGGTCGCCAGGACCAGCTCGGAGGCAGAGTCCTCGTCTGCGTTCCCAGCCAAGAGCGTCGTCGACCCGCTCGAGCGCAGCGAGCGGCTGATCGAGACCACACTCAGCTCGGCCCCCTTCTCGAGGTCCGCCAAGCGAATCGCATCGAAGACCCAGTCCGAGCCAGCCTGGTAGGAGCGGAGCAGGAAGCGCTCTCCGCTCTTGGTCTGGAAGACCGTGACCCGGACCAGCTCGGGGTTCGTCACCTCCTCTGGGTTCGGCCAGCGGCCCAAGGTCTCCAAGAGCCCCGCGCTCCCAGCCCCGATGACGACGACGCCCGTCTGGGGACCGGCCGACACGACGGCTAGGGCTCGCTCCTGGCCCGCTTCGCCCTGACCCGCGCTCGGCGTATAGCTCAGGAGCTGCGCCACGGGCCCGAGATCGAACTCCGCTGCGGGGCGGCTGCGCTCGGAGCCCTTGGCGCGCCTCGCGAGGAGCTTCGGTCCAGGGCGACTGCTCGCGAGGAGGATCTCGTCCCCAGGCACGCCGTCCAGGTTCAGGAGCAGGCCTCGGTCCCAATGTCCGGGAACGACCTCGTCTTTGGGGAACACGAGCCGAGTCCGAGGACGTCGAGTCTTGCGGTCGACATGGAGGAGGGAGAGGTGGAGCGGGTTCCCCGTCAAGACGAGGAACTCCAAGGCGTCGTCACCGTCGACGTCGCCAGGACTCAGGCCGTAGCAGGTGCCCGAGTAGCGCCCGATGGCGACCCCTGGCTGCGGGGCCTCAAAGCTGAGCGGGAGCAGGGTCATCGTGCAGAGACCCGTCGAGTTCTGCGCGCAGAGCAGCTCGTCCGCGCCGCCCTCTAGGACGTCTGCCGCCGCGATCACGCTCGCTCGTCCGCGCCAGGCCAGAGACGCCAGCTTGCCCGGGACCCGGATCTGGACCTGCTGGTCCCGGGCCGTCACGAGGCAGGGTCCGAGGTCACTCTTGGCGAACACGTTCAGGGCCGTGGTGATCCGCTCTCGGCCCGCCAGGTCCTGGCTGAGCTGCGCCAAAGTCTCCAGCTCGGGCTCGGAGCGCGGCAGGGGCGTCAGGGCAGCGCTGGCGGTGTCGAAGTCGAGGAGACGCAGGCTCAGACGCCCCACGGCCTCGCGCGCCTCGGCTTGCTCTTCCTTCGTCCCCTCCTGCGAGAGAAAGCGCTGGAGTCGCCGAGCAAAGTCCGCTCGCTCCTGGCTAAGGCTGCCCTGGCCTTGGACCCGCTCGGCCAAGAGGCTCCAGCCTTTGACACCTTCGGGCCCTCCTGGGCAGAAGGCCGCGGCGCGCCCGACGTGCGAGAGCGGGAGCTTCGCCCCCAGCTCGTAGCGACGCCAAGCCATCAGCGAGCGGAGAGGCGCCGAGGCGACCTCGAAGGCCTCGGCTGAGCTGGTTCCAGTGTCCCCAGAGGACTCTCGGTAGGCGGCCCAAGAGGTGGCGGCCTCGATCTCAGCCAGGGCGGCGTCGTCTGGGGCCGCAGCCACGCGCTCGGCCACCCCCGCCAGGAAGGCCTCCAGCCCACCCGCAGCGGGCGCGGCGGTCGGCGTCGGGCTCGCCCCCTCGAGTCGCTGGCGCCTGGCGACGAAGAGCCCCCCCAGGAAGGAGGCCAGCATCGCGACCACGAACACGGTCGTGATCAGGAGGTAGACCAGGCCCCGAGGCCCCTTGGAGGGTGCCTTGGGCGCCTCTGAGACCGCCTCGCCTCGCAGGGTTCGCCGGAGGTCCTCGGCGAGATCGAAGGCTGAGGGATAGCGCTTCTCGCGAGGCTTGGCGAGGCAGCGCAGCACGATGGCCTCGACGTCCTCGGGGATCTCGGGGCGGTGGGTCCGCGGCGGCACGAGCGCCTCGCCGACCACGGCCTGCATCGTCTCCAGCTGGCTGGCGCAGTTGAAGGGAGGGAGCCCCGTCAGGGCCTCGTAGAGGATGGCCCCCATCCCCCACACGTCCGAGCGCGCGTCGAGGCTGTCGTTCTGCCCCATGGCCTGCTCGGGGGACATGTAGTTAGGCGTCCCGAGCGCGATCCCCGTCGCCGTCAGGCGCTGATTTCCCGGGGCCCGGGCGACGCCGAAGTCTGTGATCCGTGGAGTGCCTTCGGGCGCCTGAAGGAGGAGGTTCGCCGGCTTGAGGTCCCGGTGCAGGATCCCCTTGTCATGTGCGTGCTGGAGACCGTCGCAGGCCGCCGCCGTCAGGGACACTGCCTCGGTTGGGTCTAGAGGGCCCTCGTTGCGAATTCGGTCGTAGAGGCTCCGACCTCGAACCAGCTCCATGGCGAGGTAGCGAGTCCCGTTGTGCTCGCCGACGTCGAAGACCGAGACCAGGTTGGGATGGTTGAGGCGCGCCGCCGCGCGGGCTTCGTTGAGGAAGCGCGCCAAGTCCTCCCGCGAGGCCTCGCCTGACCCGAGGGTCTTGAGGGCGACCTCCCGCTCGAGGCGCTCGTGATAAGCGTCGAATACCACACCCATTCCGCCAGTCGCGATCCGGCGGCGGATGACGTAGGGCCCGAGGCGACGCCCCAGGACGGAGTCTTCGCGAGACCCGCTAGCCTCCTCCACGGAGACCCCTCGCTCGGGAGGGCCGTGGGCCCCGGAGCGCGCTTCGAAACACCTGGTGACGTTCCACGAATTGAGCCTATCCGCCCCATGGAAGGCGTGCCAGAAAGGTCATGGAAGCGGCTGGGAATCGCTCGGATTTCCCGCTCCAGTCAATGCCTCCGAGACCCGATAGGAGCCCTAGAGGATCGGTCGATCCTCACGAGGAGCGCTCCCATGGGTCAGATCATTCGTCTCGCAGATGCCAAGCCGCAGAAGCGCTCGGGTCGGTTCTCGACAGCAGAGGTCTACACCACCGGCCGCCGGACTCGCGAGAAGCGCTCTGGGCGCCTCTCGACCCGTGAGGTCTACGACGGCCGGACCCCGAAGCGGACCGCCTCAGGCCGCCTCCTGCGTGAGCAAGAGCCTATGGTCCGCAGCGGCGGGGGCCAGCTCGCGAGCGACTACGCGATCCGCCTCGACAAGGGAGCGATCGCTCGCATCAGCCTGACCCACGAGAGCGGCACCTGCGCGCGAATCGATTGGGTCTTCGTCCCCCCGGCCTTCCGCGGCCAGGGGCTCGCGGCGCGAATCCTGACCCAGGTCATTGCCGACGCCGATCTCGCCGGCATGACCCTAGTCCTCGAAGCCCGCGCCTGCGCTGGCCTCGACCAGGGCGCCCTCGAGGCGTGGTACGCGGGCTTCGGCTTCGCCAAGACCGGCACCAGCGAGACCTTCGGGCCCGTCCTGCAGCGCGCCCCTCAGCCCCAGACCCTCCGTCGCGCCGCGTAGAGCAGCAGAGAAGAGCACTCTGGTTAGGCCGCGAGGACCCCTCGCGGCCTCTTCGTGTACCGGCCTAGCCGCCGACGAGGTAGCCCGCGAGGTCGCGGATCCTGACGTATCGCAGGGTCACGTGGTCAGAGAGGTTGATCAAGTCACCGGAGCTCAGGGGGTGGAGGTCGCCCTCAGCGAGGGCTTGGCCGTTGAGCTCGGTCCCGTTTCGCGAACCGAGGTCTCCGAAGACCCAGCCCTCGGAGCTGCGGGCGAAGCGGACCTGCCGCTTGCTTATGGAGGGGAACGCGATCTGCAAGTCGGAGCTGCGGTTGCGGCCCAGGATCACCTCGTGCAACTCCGCTCGCTCAGGCGAGGGAAGAAGGAGGGCAGCCCGCCCGACCATTCGGGTGACGCCGTTTAGCGGCCGCTCGGTATGAACCAGGAGGATCGGAGACTGACGAGCCACGAGCGCGAGCTTCTTGGCACCCCAGTCCTCGAGGAGCGCTCGCAGGCGCTTCATCGAAGTGAACCCGTCCTTGTCGATCCCGATCTGGGCCCGAAGCCTGACGAGCTCCATGGCCGCCCAAGGCGTGTCGGGAAAGCTGGCCTCGGTCTTGGGGTTGCGCTGAGCCTTGGCGCGCCGTTGGATCTGAATCGTCGGCTCGTCTCCGCCGAGGACCCGGTCTACCTCCCGCCTCAAGGCGATCCGATCCGTCCGCGCTTGCTTCCGCGTCGCCGGTCGCTGGGGCTTCACAAGAGCCCGCAGGAAGGCGTCTATGTCCGGTCGTCGCTCGCGATCGACGGAGATCGCGTCAGCGCAGAGTTGGTCTAGAGCCGGCGGGATGTCGGGCACTAAGCGGCTCGGGCGGGGCGCCGGGCGCTCCCCCCGCTTGACGGCGGTCTGGCGGCCATAGACCACAGGGAGCCCGCCCATCCCGTAAGGGTATTGCCCCGTCAGGAGGAGGAAGAGCATCACGCCGAGGCTGAACACGTCCGCCCGCCCGTCCACGTTGCTCGCATCCTCGAGCTGCTCGAGGGCCATGAACACCGGGGTCCCGAGGGCCGAGCCGGTCTCAGTCCTCAGGTGACGTGAGAGGTCCTCGCTCGAATCGCTCAGGGCCCCGAGCTTCTTGCTGATCCCGAAGTCGCTCAAGAACAGGCGCCCGTCGTCGCTGATCAGGAAATTCGCGGGCTTCACGTCGCGATGGACGACGTTGTAGCGGTGACAGATCCCGACCAGCTCCGCCGCCTCGGCGAGGGTCGCCAGGCGCAACTCCAGGCTCCCCATGCTGAGGTCGAGGGGTCGCGCGCCCTCGATCAGGTCCAGCGCGAGGTAGATCGCCTTGCCGCCCTCGTCCTCGACCTCACCCCAGTCGATGGCCCGGACGAGGCCCCGCTCCTGGCCGAGGACGTGACTGATCTGCGCCTCTTGCCAGGCTCGCTCGCGAAGGTCCTTGTAGGACTCCCCTGAGGCGCGCATGACCTTCAGCGCGACCATCACGGCGAACTTGCGGTCGCGGGCTCGATAGACCGATCCCACGCCCCCCTCGCCGATTCGCTCGAGGAGCTCGTAGCGATCTGCCACGACCTTTTGTCCCACCGCTCTCCCTCTAGGCGCAGAGCGTCCTATCCCTAGGTCAAGCTACCTGATCTGACAGGCAGGCGTTAGTGCCTCTGGGCAGGGGTGGCGCGAATCCCGGGCCGGCTCTCCCGCGCCAAGCGCAGAGCAGGCCCTACTCCTCGGGAGCAGTCGTCCGCGTGAGGCTAAAGGTGAAGCGAGAGCCGACGCCGGGCTTGCTCTCGACCCAGATCTCACCTCCGTGGAGCTCAACGAGCTTCTTGGCGATGGAGAGCCCGAGCCCAGCGCCGTGCTCGCCAGCGGTGGCCTGGGTCTTGGTCTGCTCGTAGCTCGCGAAGACCTTCTCGAGGTCCTCTGGGGCGATCCCTTGGCCTGAGTCTTGGACCGAGACCTCGACCCGACTCGAGCTGGCCTTGAGGCGAATCGCGATCGCTCCTCCAGAGCTGCTGAACTTGATCGCGTTGCTCACGAGGTTGTTGAGGACCTGCTGAATCCGTTTCGGGTCCGCGAGCACCCACAGCTCTCCCGCGGGAGCCTTCGCGCTGAAGCCGATCTCCTTGGAGCTAGCCCACATTTCGTAGCGTCGTCGGTCCTCTCGGATCCGGGCCCCAATGTCGAGGGGCCTGAGGTCGATCCTGAGCTTGCCTGCCTCGAGGCGCGAGACGTCGAGCAAGTCGTTGAGGAGCTCCGACATCTCCTGCGCCGACTGCCGGATCACGAGCAAGTCCTCGAGGGTGTGCTCGGTCGCAGAGCCTGCCTGGAGATCGCTGATGGCGACCTCGGCGAAGCCGAGCATTCCCGTCAGGGGAGTCCGCAGGTCGTGGGCGACCATGCCCAAGAGCTGGTCCTTCTGCCGACTGAGGTCGGCGATCCGCTCGGCCTGTTGCTGGACCTCGGCCGTCCGCGTCGCGACCTTGGTCTCCAGCTCCTGGTTCCAACGCAGGATCTCGTCCCGAGCGCGTTCGAGCTCCCGGTTGGCCTCGGTGATGGCCTCGAAGAGCCGGAGGTTGGCTATCGTCGCGGCGGCTTGCTGAGCCACGATCACCGCCAATTGGAGATCCTCCGACTCGAAGGGCCTCCGGGCGGAGCGCTTGTCGAGGTGAAGGACTCCCAGGACCGTAGTTTGGTCCCCAGCCCGGCTCTGGGCATGCAAGGGAACCGCCAGCGCCGAGCGAATGTTGTGGCTCAAGATCGACTGATTGGCCTCGAAGCGCTCGTCCGCCTGCGCGTCGGCCGAGATGATCGCCTCACCCGTGGTCCGGACCTGATTCAAGATCGTCCGCGAGATCCCTCGGGCCTGGGTCGGACCTCGTTTGTCTCTGACACCATGCGGAACCAGCTTCTCGGTCTCCTCGTCGACGAGGAAGAACGCACCTCGGTCCGCGTCGCTGACCTCGAGCACGAGCTTCAGCGCCTGATCCAGGAGCTGCGCCACCGAGCGGCCCCGACTCCGGGTCAAAGCCGTCATGCGATAGAGGACCTGAAGTCGACGCTGAAGCGAAGCCAGGGAGCCTGGAGCCTCCTCGCTGTCGAAGAGATCGCGCTCGATGTCTTGGACGCGGAACTTGACGGTCCGCGGTCCGACGTCGGTCTCGATATCGTCCTCGGCTGACGCAGAGAGGTCAGAGTCTGAGCCTGGCCAATCGACCAGGCTCGGGTCACGGTCGGTGAACAGGGCCCGGGTGTTTCCGAAGCGCACCTCGTCCCCGAGGCGAAGCGGGCTCAGACCCTCGACCAGGACTCCGTTGACGTAGGTCCCGTTCGTCGAGCCCAGATCGCGAACCCGAAACTGGGCCCCGCTCTTCTCGAGCAGGGCGTGAGCGCCAGAGACCTTGCGGTCCGTGAGGCTCAGGTCCTGATCGCCAGCCCGGCCAACCGTGGTGCGGCCTTTGGTCAGGGGCAGGACGCGCCGCCCCTCGTCGGTCATGAGGATCAGCTTGGGGATCGGAGGCACGGAGAGTCGGCCCTGGCTAATCGATGACGCGGGTCAGGCGAGGCGGGCGGGTTCTGCCGACGAACTCCTGCCAGGCGCGCGCCTCCTCCTGCTGCTGGAGCCCGCCCATCAAGCGCAGCTTGTGCTGCTTGATCTCGTCGAGGATCCCCTTGACGAGGGTCACGCTCTGGGTCGAGCGCACGCGGACCAGGTCCGAGTCGCCATCCTCGGTCGAGCCGACCTTGTCCATCGCGGTCTGGAACTTCTTCAGACACTCGCGGTAGGTGCTCTGTTCGGTGTCTAGGACCTTCTGAGCGGGGATCCCGTTGATCATCTTGGCTGGCGGCTTGCCAGGCGGGTAGTAGAGCCGGAGCTTCTCGTGGACGTCGCTCGCGACCTTCGCCAAGGCGGCGCCAAGGTTGTAGAAGCGAACCGCTGCCTCGAACTCCTTGCTTCGAGCCTGACCTGGGGTCGCCTTGCGGACCCGCTTTTGGATCTCGAACTCGCTCCCAGTCCGACGGCCCCAGGGCGCCGGCCGCTCGTTCATGCCGCGATACCAGGGCCCGTCGGGGACGGCTGCCTCTTCCTCTTGGAACTCTGGCTGCTTGGTCTTGAGCGGAGGAGGCGGCGGTCGCTCGCCACGCGGGGCTTGGAGCACGGTCTCGCGAGCTGGCGGAGGCGGCGGCGCCTCTTCGCTCCAGCCGCCGTCGTCCTCGCCGTCGGTGTAGTCGTAGCTGCCGCCATCTTCGTAGTCGTATTGCCCCTCGTCGTCCTCCTCCACGTAGTCGTAGCCGAGGTCGTCGTAGCCGGAGTATTCGTCTTCGCTCTGGCTCTGAGCAGGCGGCGGGGGCGGAGTGCCCGCGGGGTCGGTCTTCTCGAGGGTCGCGCCGTGCTCTTGGGCGAGGGCCTCTATGGCTTTGACGGCCTGCGCCTCGCTCAAGCCGTCGGCGACGCCCCGGGAGACCATCGTGTCGTAGAGGGTCTTGTTTATGTGACCCATGACCATCAAGGAGCCGACGAAGCCCTTGAAGCCGTCTAGGGCGCCCGCGACGAGGCTCTCGTCGTATTCCTTGCGCTTGGCGGGCTTGGTCAGGACCCGCCTAGCGGTCCGCATCTCCTCCTTGAGGAACTCGATGAAGCCCGCGTCCTTGCTCGTCCGGATCTGCTGGAGCTTGCGGATCTGGGTCTTGTAGGTCTTCTCGATGACCTCAGGATCCTGCTCGTCGGGGGAGATCCCGAGCAGCTCGTAGTAGGTCGGGACCTCCTCGTGGGGCTCGATCCCGAGGAACTTCTTGTAGCGCTCGTCCGCCACGCGGGTGGCTCCTGTCTCAGGCGTCCTGATCGGATCGGCCTACTCTACTTGCTCCACTCCTCATCCGGGACTCTGGAGATCTACATCCGGGACTCCGCGCTTCGGGGGGCTCTGATCCCCACAAATGACCCGCGCCCTCCCGATCAATGGGAACCTGACCGGATCCCTCGCGTGTGCGACACTTGGGCCCCCGCGGCCTGGCCGCTCCCGAGAAAGGACGCCATGACCTCGACCCGATCCTCGCGAGCCCGCTCCTCGCGAGCCCCTTCCTCGAGAGCCCGAGCTGTGGGCCCGGCCCTGACCATCGCCCTAGCCATCGGCCTCGGCGCGAGCCCGGCCGAGGCCAAAGACGACCTGATCCCGGCGGTCTACGAGGCCCAGAATGACAAGATCGGGTATCGCTGGGACATCACCAAGCAGGGCTACATAAACAGCGGCACGAGCTACACCTTCACCCGCGCGATGGTCCTCTCGATAGACAACGCTCAGATCAATCCCTCTGAAGCGCTGATGACCAAGGACAAGCAGACCTACGTGTTCCGCGGTCGGTCGCCCCGAGGCGTCGAGTTCGAGCGCCGGGTGACCTTCGACCTGACCCGCGGCACGACTCGCTTCGTCGACACCTTCAAGAACAGCGCCCGGACCCCCATAGACCTCCGGATCAAGCTCTACACTCGCCTGGCGCGCTCCTGCGACACGGTCCACACCAGCGCTGGCCGCGTCCTCACGACGGGGAGCCTCAACGAGGACGAGCACGGCGTGGTGGCCTTCTTCAAGCGCCGCAAACCTTCGGTGGCCTGGACGGTCGGCAGCCCTCGAGGCGCCCTCCGCCCGACCCTCAAGCAGTCTGGCAGGCGGACCTTCGAGTTCGAGTTTCAAGTCCGCGTGCCCCCGCGCAGCGAGCGGAGCCTGGTCTCCACCCTCGGCCAGATCAAGCTCGAGAAGGCCCCGGCCAAGCAAGAGCTCGAGGACGGCTTCGCTCCCCTCACGGCTCAAGACTATGTCGGCGACCTCCCGGTCCGCGTTCGACGCAACCTGCTGAACTTCGAAGACGTCAACGAAGGACCCTCCGAGAGCCTCTTGGGCGGGGTCGAGGACTTCGTCAGCCGGCATGAGGTCGAGCGCGCCAAGCACGACACGGTCCTCATCGGTGAGCGCGAAAACATGGTCGGAACCCTCAGCGGAGGCCCGGTCGCGATTCAGACCTCCTTCGGGCGAGTCGAGGTGCCCCTCGAGGAGGTCCTCCTCTGGCGCGGCGGCGGCCGCGTCGGTCACCCTCAGCTCGTCGTCGCGACCAGCGGCGAGGTGTTCTGTGGCCCCGCGAGCTGCGTCGGCCTAACCCTCGGGACCAAGGCTGGCGTCAAGCTCCCCCTCGCCCCCGAGGGCTTCTTGGGGATCGTCCGTCGGCAAGCTGAGGGGCCGGCCAACGAACCGAGCGGCGTGTTCATAGAGACCCACGGCGGAACCCGCCTGATGCTCAAGGAGGCGCGCGGGGCCCTGAACGGACTCACGCCCTGGGGGAACCTAAACTGCGACCTGAGCGAGGTCCTCGAGCTCCGCTACGGCGGCAAGGGCTACGCTGGCCTGACGGTGACCCTCAACGACGGGAGCAAACTCCCCCTCGTCCCCCAAGGCGAGAGCCTAAACGTGGAGTCGATCCGACTCGGGCAGGTCCAGATCCCGACCCACCGCCTGCGCCGCTTCAAGCGCCTCAGCGCTCGGGTCCCAGTCCTGGCCAAGAAGGGTCAGACCAAGCGAACCCACGCCAAGCTGACCGGAGGCGCGATCCTCGTCGCAGAGCTCGACCTCGAGACCCTCAAGCTCGTGACCAAGACCGGGACGAGCTCCATCGCCCGCGATCAGATCCGCACGCTCACTCAGGTTCAAGACGAAGACTCTCGCGAGCTCCGCTTCAAGGTCCAGCTCTTCAGCAAGGAGACCCTCGAGGGCCGCCTCGAGCTTGGGCGGCTCCCCTTCCGAACCACGCGGACTCGCCGCGATGTCCCGACGGCTGACCTGATGTCCTTTCAGCAAGCGCCCGAGCCTCGCCCCGAGCCGCCCAAGAATCCGCTCGTTCCCGAGGATGACGCCAAGGGAGGCGACTTCTAATGACCCCGACTCGCCTCAGCTCCACGCTCCCGGCTCTCTCGCTCGCGCTCTCACTTGCGCTCTGTGGAAGCCTAGCCAGCGCCAAGGAGCAGCTGGTCCCAGCCCGCTTTCAGACCCACAACGACGGGATCGGCCAAGACTGGAGCGTCGACTCGCGGGGCAACGTCCAGATCAGCCGCGTCGGTCAGGTCCACCAGCTGCAAGTCAACGGAGTCCACTTCAACGCCCGCAGCCAGCTCATGACCAAGGACGGACGGGAATACGTCTACCCGGGACAGTGCGGCAACGTTCAGGTCACGCGTCGAGTCCGCGTTCACCAGAAGCTGGCCGGCGTTCGGGTCGTGGACATCTTCGACAACCCAGGCCCCCGCCCGCTGACGCTCACCGTTCGGCTCACGGCCCGGATGAACATGATGCCGGGGCGCCCCCTCAAGAGCGATCAGGGCCAGGCCCTGAGCGGCTCCCTTGGCAAGAAGGACCGCGGGCTCTACGCCCAGACCTCGAGCAACGTGACCCTGGTGTTCGGCTTGACGAGCAAGCGGAGCAAGGTCCGGCCGAGCTACGCCCAGCGCCACAACTACGAGCTGACCTTCACCTACCAGGTCAAGGTCCCCGCCAAGGGTAAGGCGGCCCTGACCTACGCCGTGGCCAAGACCAACGGGGCCATCAGCGACAAGCAGCGCAACGAGGTCTTTCGCGACTTCGCCAAGCGCGCCTACATCAAGGACCTCCCCCGCGAGGTCAAGCGCAAGCTGATCAACGGCTCCAAGGGCATCGGGCCTGCGGCCGGGGTGACCCTGGCCAGCCTCGAGGAGGAGCTCGGCCTGACCGGCTCCAGCCTCGACATCCTGGCCTTCGGCAGCGACACCCGCGTTCGCGGCACGGCTCACTGCCAGCAGCTCGGGATCGAGTCGCGCTTCGGCAAGAGCCAGGTCTCCTTCGAGCAGGTCGCGGCCCTCGCCGGCGGGGCCTACAGCGGCGGCGCCCGGATCCACTTCAAGGACGGGCAGAAGCTCTCGGGCAAGCTCCAGGCTGAGGGCCTGCGCTTCGAAATGACGACCGGGCTCTCGGTCGACCTCCGCACCGACCGCCTCGACCGCCTCGTGATCCGGCGCGGCAGCGACGGGCTCCGCTCGGCCCCTCCTGGCCGCCTCTTGGTCGAGACCATTGGCGGCGACCGCCTGATGGTCCGCAGCCCCCCCGAGAGCCAGATCGGCCTCGCGACTCGTTGGGGTGTGCGCAGGGTCCCCCTGGCGCGCGTCAAGAGCCTGGTCCGGATCGGTGAAGGCCAGCCTGGATTCTGGGTCACCCTCCAAGACAAGAGCCGCTTCCGAGCCTTCTTCAGCGAGGAGTCTCTGGCATTCGTCTCGGACCTCTTCGGTCCGGTCAAGTTCCACTCCAGCGAAGTCCGGGCGGTGGTCTCGGCGGACTCGCTGCGAAAGATCGGGAAGCAGTCCGAGGACGACGAAGTCGAGATCCTCCAGCCCCACCTGACCCTCGTCGGCGGGGACATCATCGTCGGCATGATCGACCTCGAGAAGGTCACCTTCGCCGGCACAGGCGAGGTCCTCCCGGTCCCGCCCAGCCAGATCCGCCTCCTGAGCAACGTCTTGGAGGGCGAACGCCCCGACTTCAGCGAAGGGGTCCCCTTCAAGGCTGAGCTGTGGGGCGGCGGCGAAGTCAACGGGATCCTGCGCGAGACCCTGCTCCCGATTCAGACCAGCGACGGCAAGATCTTCGTCCCGGCCAAGGAGATCCTCCTGGCCACGGTCCCGACCCCGCAGATCCCGCCGGCGCTCCGGACCCGCATCGCCGGCATGATTCGCCAGCTCGGCGACTCGAGCTGGCAGAAGCGTGAGGCGGCGAGCCGCGAGCTCCAGACCCTGGGTGAGCTGGCCCGCTTCCCCCTCGAGGAGGCCCGCGACCAGACCCGCGACCCCGAGGTCGAGCGGCGCGTAAAGGCGCTCCTGACGGCCCTCGAGGAGAAGTAAGTGGTCCGCTCGGCGACGATCCTCGGGAACCTGACCCCCACCCACGGGGTCTCAGCTGTGAAGCAAGAGAGCCGAGGGGAGCTCAGCCTCCCCCTGCAAGCCGTGCCAAGAGGAGTCCCGGTGCGCTTTCGCCTCCGGGTCACCCAAGCGGGTTTGGGGGAGCGCAGCATTCCCCAGCAAAGGAGCAGAGCATGACCAAGCGAGGTAAAGAGCTCGAAGACCTGGCGGGCCGGGCCGCCAGCCAGATCCTCTGGCTGCGCTGGCTGCGTCTGCTCGACGCCACGGCCGCGCCTGTGTTTGGGACCCTGGCGGCCCTCTTGGTGGGAGCCTACGCCCTCGACCTCTTGCCCACGGGCGAGCCCCTGCGCTTCTCGATCTTCCAGAGCGGCTACGAGTTGATCGTGACCTGGCTGGCCCTGGCTGGCTTCGCTGCTGTTGGGGCTTGGCTGATCGGGACCTTCGCCTACAGCCGCCTCCGTCCCCCCACGCCCCTCGAGGCCCTGGCCCACTGGGACGAGCGAGCGGGACGGAACGAGCTCCTCTGCTCGGCCTACTCCTTCGAGCTGGAGGGTCAGAGCGGGCCGGCCGTCGAGCTCCACCTCCAGGGCGCCGACGCCGTGATCCCCGAGGCCAAGGAGCGCCTCCGGCGGGAGCTCCCGGCCTTCCTGAGCAACCCCTCCTGGGGCGCGCCCGTGGTGTTCCTGCTCTTGGTCAGCGGTCTCCTGCTGACGACCAGCGCGACCGCCGCGCCCGAGGCCACTCTCAGTGAAGCGGAGCAAGCTCGAGCGGCCGCCGCCGGCCAGAGCCTGGAAGAGCGCGCCAAGGAGCTCGCCGCCAAGGCCTTGACCGAGGAAGAGGCCAAGCGCCTCGAAGAGCTCAAGAAGAAGATGAAGGAGACCGCGGACAAGCTC
>Ga0316202_10000727_pt1 | contig 31752 bp, 29 predicted proteins | sample 3monrhotite_MG_FD_204934 | JGI IMG/M metagenome (GOLD analysis project Ga0316202, IMG submission 204934) | Microbial mat bacterial communities from mineral coupon in-situ incubated in ocean water Damariscotta River, Maine, United States -... | ecosystem: Environmental > Aquatic > Marine >...
GGCACCGCTAAAATCTACCTCTAAATGCTGATTATCCGATGTTGCCACAACACCGTCGGAGAGCTCAAGGATATGAACATCATCACTTACAAACTCCAACCTATCAACACCGGTTGTCTGCTCAAAATCACTAGCTTCAACTGTTGTTCCTATAAATCGTAAAACATCAAAACCGCCGCCGAAGGTAATTACAACGCCGCTATTATAAAGATAACCGTCAATATTATATGTTTCGGGAAGCCCCGTTCCTGAAAAACCACCGTCCCCGAAGATAAAGTTATTAGCCGTAACAATCTGGTCAACAACATCAATTCTAATTGTATTGCCGTTGCCTAGCGTTCCCTCATACCAACTAAACGTTAAAAATGTCCCGTCAGTAAGAGTTACCCCACTCGTATTGAAAGTAAGATTAAGGTCGACAAAAGAGTTAATCCCCACAAAACTAACATCGGATAAATCTATCCTATCGCCCGAATCAAGGCCGGAAATCAGCGTAAATTCACCCGCATTCTGCTGTAATATTATTCTGTCGGAATCAAAAAAACCACCGGAAATAGTGTCGGAACCACTACCGCCGTAAATAACATCATTACCGCTACCGCCAAGCAGCGTGTCATTGCCCGATCCGCCGTAAATAACATCATTACCCGAACCCCCCGAGAGATGATCGGATCCGCTACCGCCATAAATTACGTCACCACCACCATCCGCACTAATATTATCAGCACCCCCACGGCCGTATAATATATCGGAACCGTCAAGCCCGATAATAAGATCGGAACCGGAACCACCAACCAGAGTATCCGAATCAAGCGTACCCACTAACGTACCACCCGCAGATACAACTCCCGATAAACCGATAAAGTCACCCGAATCCAGATTACCGAATAAAACGCCGGATAACTTAATATTATGTCCGTCACCTAAATCAAAAATAGTGCTAGTGCCGTCTTGGGATAGAGCCAAATCATCAAAATTAGCTCCATTCAAAGACGTACCGACTAAATCAATTTTATCACCGTCAGACTGACTAAAATCAGTGATTAAATCGGTACTGTTCGATTCACTTTGGAATAAAAATACATCTCCGCCACCACCACCAACCAATATGTCAGAGCCTAAACCGCCGATGAGCACATCATTATCCGCTCCACCTTTCAGGATGTCAGCACCGGAATCGCCATCTATTGTGTCATCTCCTATGCCTCCCTCTAGGTTGTTATTTTTCTCATTACCCAACATTGAATCACCATAAGAAGAGCCGATTACATTCTCAAAATTATCTATCACATCTTTAACAACTCCACCTTGAAACACCACTCCTGCAAGCAAATCCACCTCAACAGCTTGAGTTATTTTATCCGTATCATATGAAAGAGTGTCGATTTCAGTTCCACCAACAGTTAAATCTGCACCACCGTCAAGAATATCATTGCCGCCACTTGCAACGATAGTATCATTACCCTGACCACCATCAAGCCAATTATTATTTACGTTTCCTGTGATTTTGTCATTGCCGGAAAACGCCATGACATTATCGTGCAAACTGCCGTCAAGATTGAAGAAATCATTACTAAAACCACCCGTTATAGCTGTGTGAACTATACCGGTTTCAGCATCTGTGAATTGTATCGGCGTGCCATCAACAGGCTTTATAGCAGGGTCATTTAAAAATGCATCGGCTATCATATCCGGAAGTTCATTATTGTAAAAATCATTCACATGCCAGGCGACAGCAACAACGGCAACGCCTGCCACAAGCGTTATTGCAACAGCAAGTCCTGGGATTGCTCCAACTGGAATACTTAAAGCAACAATGGCTGATGTAGTTGTTATAGCAAGTAAATTACTAGCTATAGTTATAGTAACCCCATTATTTATTGTTAATGCATACTGCTTCACACTAGCGTCATCAGTTAGCCTAGTCATTTCTATAACAATACCTGGCAATGATTTTACAAAGAATTTCGAAATGATTTTCTCACCAACGGCAATATTTTCTGCCAGTGCATCTCCTGCCCAAGATGTTATCACTCCTTCTACTTGTGCATCTGTTAAAGTGTGGTTTGCCATGGCTTATTCTCCTTTGTTAGATTGTAAATTTTGTAATGTCTTGCTAGTAAAACTGTGCTTATTTCTGGGTTTTCACTATAATAAAGTATAGTTATTTCATCTCCCTCGTTAATATCATTATCACCTGCAACATAAGCACTTATGTAGATTTCTGTAAAACTATAATCTTTATCATCTACACTATATGAGTATTTTATTATTGTTCTTTCTGGAGTGCCAAATGAACGTGATTTAAACTTTACTGACTCAATTCTTCCTTCTATAAGGGTGCCAAAATTATAAAGTAATATAACTTTTTTCATAAAAGCTCTTCCTTTAAAAAAACAAGAATAAGTTCCATATAGTAAAAATAGTAAGATAACTGTAGTCAAAATTTTGCCGTCTTTTTCTATGGTATTGTCAGTATATCCTGCATAAACAATGTATAAACCCAGACAATAGCAAAAAATTATAATTGCATTAACTATAAATTTCTTGAACCTATACTTAGAAAGAGCATCTCTATCCAGATTATTTTCTTCCTCTAATTTCTTAATTACATCAATCATGTGTAATTGTTTGTACCTCTTCTGCCATGATTATATTTTCTTCGTTAAATTACATAATTCATAATGCCTTGCTAATATATCCTTGAAGATTTTTCTCTAATATTAAATGTTTTAAGGTTATTTTAATACACAACATAACCGAGTGTTTATTACAGTCAAGGGATTTATTTAACAAATGTACAACTACAACTTATAGTAAGTTCTCTTTGCAACTTGGAAGCCTAGAAGACACTTAGGGTACCCTATGTTAACAATATTCCTGTGGCCTATCCGGTACCTTTATAGGATTTAACCTAGAATTAGAAAAACTTACATCTTCATAGCTGCCATATAAAGCTCATAGAGAGAGATATAATAATTTAGCTACCAAGTGTGTGATTTTGCGGAGACCGCATTCTGCATCGATCTATCGTACCTACAGGCACTCTCTACCCTTACGTATTTCCAAAATATTTTTTTTGCAAAGCCATTTAAGTTTCAAAATGGTAATGTTTTGAGCTTTGTTATAGCAGTGCAAAATGTTTAAGCATAGTTTATAGATAAAACTAGTGAGCGTAGCGAACACCTTTTATAAAGGCTTTGCGTAGCAAAGGGCGCAGTGAGTATGACGAACGGAGGGAAAGGAGTAGTCCTTTAGGACAATAATAAGTTGATTGCGTAGCAATTCCTTATTAACTATTACTTTCTTGAGAAGTATTTCTCGTAATAAAAGTTATCCACAGGCTCTTTCTCTTGTTCTTTATTCTAAATATGTTCTTTGTTCTTGTTCGGGACTTAAAAGAAGCTTGTTATTCAGTATGTTATCGAACTTAGAACTAGTTTTTGTCACGCTAAAGCTAGTTTTTGTCACAATAGAGCTAGTTCCTGTCACAGTTAGAACTAGTTTTTGTCACGCTAAAGCTAGTTTTTGTCACAGTAGAAAACCGAGTTATCCACAGGAGGGTTTCTAAAAACTAGTTTTAGTCACACAGGTGATCAATAAATATTGAACAGGTAAGAACTCTGATATTACAGTAGGTTATTGTAGTTTATGTCGTGGTCAATTCTCTGTAAAAGCTAGTTCTTGTCACAGTTACTTAGGTAACGGTTTCACTTCCTTTTAAAGATGAACTCTAATTACCAAACTCTATTCTACTTTCGTATTAAGACATGAAAGTAAACATTTTACGCTAATTATTTAATACCATTTCAGATTTAAAAACTAGTTTTTGTCACAGCAATCAATATCTAACAGATTATTCACTTGCTAGTTTATAAAATATCATGCTAGTTATTTATCTATGTTAAAGGAAGTGCGAACAATTGAAGTAAAGTCCAGTAAAGACACCATGATAAAAGCAGGTGAGCTGGTTGATGTAGTAGAAGTTACCCCCCTCACCCTTACTGATCGAAAAATTTATAATCTACTTATTGATAATGCAAAACATGATATTGCAAAACCCGTTGAACACTCAATAGACAAAGAGGTACTTCAATTATCAAGGCGCGGTAATGAACGTGTGGATGATACGATTAATCGTTTAATGGGTGGCATAGCAAAAATCAAGACGATGCGTAATGGTGAACCTGCAATCCTACGAGTTCAGCTTCTTGGTAGAAACATCGAACACATACGAGAGGATGGTAAATTTTATTATACTTTTGATCCCGAATTACGAGAAGTATTTTCTAATAGCACCGTATTTGCCCGCTTAAAAATGGATGTAATGCTTAACTTTCAGGGAAAGTATGGGCTTGCACTTTATGAAATTACCGAAAAGAGGATTAATCTACGTAAAAGTGAAGAAGTGTTTTCTATAGCAGAATTCCGAAGCCTTCTTGGTGTACCCAAAGGTAAACTAAATACATGGCATAACCTTAAAACTTTTGCTATAGACCCTGCTGTAAAAGAGGTAAATCAGCTTGCTACTGATTTTAGAGTTGAGATCACAGGAGTAAAATCAGGGCGAAGTTATGCCGAAATTAAAATGAAATGGTGGCGCAAAGCACCGGATGGTGAAGATGCTGCTATTAATGAACTTTCTTATTCAAAGGTTGGTCGTAAAGCAAGGCGTGAGGGTACTGTTGATAAGTTAAATTTTTTGGAACCTAAACTTGAACATCTTCTTTCTGATAGAGCAATGGAAACTGCACGAGAAATTTTATTAAAAGGAAATAACCGTATAGGTCTACAAAATGCAATTATACAATGGGAAGAAGCTTTCAAAAATCACGAAAAACCGGAAAATCCTAACGGCGCGTTTATTGCTTTTTGTAAGAAAATAGCTAGTTACTAGCACTAAACCCGTATGCATTTTCTAAATATTATTTCGCTTAAACTTTTTCTAAGCTTTCTTCTAATGCACCAATACTCCTTTCTATGATCTCAGCAAGAGAAACATACCTCCCTTCTTCATCTGACATTTGGTCTGAGAGAGAAGTAATCTTCTCATAAATTTCAGGCTTTATTTTAGTATTAAATGCATAAGTTCTACCTGTTCTGGTGCGTGTACGCCTATCCATTTTCTGAGGTTCACTTATAACATCATTACTATCCACCGGCTTAGTGGATATGCGAGCATTAAATCCGGCCTGTTGACTTATTTCTTCAATTTTTTGGCTTACTTCTTCCTTATTATTCTCTTCTGTATCGAACGAAAAATCCAGCTTTGCTCTTTCTGATTCAACTATTGTATTTTCTTTCATTTATTTCTCCTTTTACGCTGATTCAAATTGCTTTTCATATGCCTTGTTAATTTTCTGAACAACTGTAGCTGCAAAATTATAGGAATCTTCTTTTGCCTTACTAAGTCCACTTACTTGGCTATTTGAAAGGTCATAAAGAGATTTTCCAGTAGAAAATATAGTCTTAAAAGCTTCTCTTTCTATTAGTCTTGCTTCTAGAACAGGCATATCTGCTTCAATAAATTGCCGGGATATATCAGAAAAATTACGAGATGTAATGGCAGCTGACATACGAGTAAACAAAATGGCAAAATCTATTTGTCGATTAAACCCCCTTTCAGTATGCTTTATCAATTTGATTGCTTCTGTCGCTTCATTGGCGTCAAGTATTGACCCCTGAACAGGGATAATGACTAAGTCTGCTTGTGAAACAGCATAAGTAACTCTCACATTTTTTGTTCCCTCAAGGTCTATTAGCACAGCCTTAGAATTCTTTTTAGCCCGTTCGATATTATCTAGAATCGTGTCTTCTGATTCGTCTAGAATAATATCTATGCTATCCGGTTTGTTCCCAATATCTCTCCATCTCTTAAATGGGTAATTAGGATCTGCATCAATGATTGTAACTGTACCTTCAAATTGTTCGGAAAGTTCACTTGCCAGCACTAAAGATGCTGTAGTCTTTCCGGCACCTCCTTTTGGAGAAGCAAAGACAATAACAGGTGTTTTTTTTACCATGATTTTTCCTGATTTAGGTTTAAGTCTACGTATAGATTGAACCTACAATCAAAAAAATTAATAATAAATATATATGCAATATAGACAACAGGTTGCTTACACATAGAGTAATGACTGTGTACATATTGCAACAGCACCATTGAAAGACAGCAGTAATATATATTATGTATTGCAGCTATCTTGTTATAATATTGCTGCAATACATAATATATATTGTATCGCTATTTTTTTTGAGGTCAGCAGGTAAGGTGAGGAGGCTTACTCCACTACATTTTATTATTGAGAAAGCAGTGGTAAAATATGAACGCTAAGGCTTATAGAAAGGCCGCCCTATAGGCGGCCTGTAAAGCAGTTAATGAGGTCGGTGATTAGAACTCATGGGCATTTGTCACAATCAAATCACATTCGATCTCGATGATCTCACCGTTGAGCTTCATGTCGCGGGCAATTGCCTCATAGTCGATGTAGAAGCTCAGATTTTCCGGTATTTCGGTGGTTTCGTTGATCATGTCGTGAGCATAATCCTCTGCCGTACCGTAATGTAGACAAACATAATCATAACGATTAAGTGCATCATCCGTACTCATGCCTAAACTCAGCAGAAAGCAGATGCGGGTTACGTCTTGGCAATCAAGATCTTCAAGTTCCTCATACCAAAACTGTACATCACCTTGCCCGATCGAAGCTGACTTGGCCAGTTGAACCAGATAGTAATCACCGTCTATGAACTGGATTTCTACTTCTTCGCAGCCCTTTTTGTTTAGTAAATCCATTCCCGCCTCGAATGTTTCGATACTGTCAAAGTAAAAGCCGGTGTGCTCTGTGGAATATGGTTGTGCGTAAAATTTTGTCATTGTTATAACTCCGCTTCTATGAAATTGTGGGAGCGTTTTGGGCGTGGAAATGAGGAGGAACGGAATAGCTCGAAACACATTATTGGCGCGGCCCGCAGGTACGAGGACACGGATAATGAGTTTTGCCGTCAGGGAAGGCTTGCAGTGACGACGGTCCACGCTATAGTGACCCATTATAAATTTCACAGGAAAAGGAGTTTATGACTGAATAAAACAGCACAGCCTCAGCACAGGGACAGGCAGATTTGTATCTAAAGTTAAGGCGAGGAATTTAAGACAAGAGGGCTGCTGCGTAAAATCTAAAATAATAGTCGTTACGATCATGGGGCATAATCTGACATGCCGGGCATATATTTATAGATTTATATGAAGTTTTGGAGAATCTTAATTGTCCGGATGTAACCCACATCTGCTTTCTGCCGGATTTGGGTATGAGTCCGGATGATGCACTTAATCGTTATGATTATGTTTGTCTACATTACGGTACGGCAGAAGATTACGCTTATGAGCTGATTAACGAAACCACCGAAATACCGGAAAATCTACGCTTTTACATCGACTATCAGGCAATTGCCCGCGACATGAAATTCAATGGTGAGATCATCGAGATCGAACGTGATTTGATTGTCACAAATGCCCATGAGTTCTAATCATCAGCTTCATTAACTGCTTTACAGGCCGCCTATAGGGCGGCCTTTCTATAATCCTTAAGAGTCGCTCGTGGAGATATTACCATCAAGCTTTTATCCCGGCAGAATCTTTTTCGGCGGCACATATGTATATATGGCGATAGCCAATCCCACTATGGATGCAATGCCTGCAATTTCCGGCAACAGAGGTATAAAATAAACCGAGGAGGCGACAATGGTCAAAATTATTGTTGCTCCCATTGATCGATTCATCATGCCCCAAATAGTGTAACCCGCCAGAAACATCCCAATAGCCATAAAAAATAATGATTCCATAATATTTTCCTCGTTTGTTTTTAATGTATTTATTAGGATAAATTTTTATCCTGCTAAATGAAAGCCATAGTGATGGCATAAACACAGCATCATTAGAAGAATTACCTGCAAAGACGGGTAAGACGGGGCTATTTGAAGCTTTATGTAGAAAATATGGCAATTTACGGATAGTAAGAATCCATGCTTTAAAAAACCTGAACCCCGGCAATATGCAAGCAGCAACGAACCGGAGTCTGCGAAAATAAGGTAGCATATCATTTATGGAATTATTGCTATCGGAATTTTTTGCCAGACCCCAACAATAAAGGCATGGAACAATGACAAAAATTGATTACAAAAAAATGCTTAAGCATCTTTATAATTCATCGGCCAAAAAGGCGGAAATCGTTGATGTGCCGTCGATGAACTATCTGATGATAGACGGAGAAGGCAATCCGAACACCGCACAATCATTTCAGGATGCCATTGGAGCGTTATATCCGCTTTCATACACACTAAAATTCATGGTTAAAAAAGGTAAGATCGGCATTGATTACGGCGTCCTGCCTCTGGAAGGGCTCTGGTGGGCAGATGATATGTCATCATTCAGCGTAGAAAATAAAGATAGCTGGAAATGGACGATGATGATTATGCAGCCGGACTTTGTTACAAAAGACATGGTTCGGGAAGCCATAGAACAAGTCGAAACTAAAAAAAATCCTATCTCTTTGTCTTTGGTACGATTTGAATCTTTTGAAGAAGGGAAGGCTGCGCAAATAATGCATGTCGGTCCGTTTTCAGAAGAGGGGCCAACTGTTGAGAAAGTGCATGCTTTTATTGAAGAAAGCGGATGCCGGAGAAAAGGCAAGCATCACGAAATCTATTTAAGCGATATTCGTCGTGCAGCCCCGGAAAAATGGAAAACGATTATCAGGCAACCAATAGCATAGATGTAAAATCCTATGTTGCGTTACGTAGCTTTATGGAATTCCGCCCAATATCAAAACAAGCAGAAAATGTTTGCATAAGAAAATGGAATGGAAATATTTTCCGGGTGCCTCGAATGAAGGTTAGATTTAAATAGATTAATTTTTTAAGCATTAAAATAAACTGCAACTATCTTTTACTCACCTTGGTTTCTGATTTTACTATGACATAATTACCTTTATGTCATAGTAAATAGGGCACATATAAATATGGAAAAACCTCAATAAAAATTGTTTTCTATCATTTATTGTTGATTTTCCTATCACTGTTGATAGGATTAAGCAGAATTTTGATAGGATTTCTTACCGCAATGCTGATTCCATGGAATACAAGAAAGCTATTCTTTGAAGAGAATAAATTCAGTGTAAATAATTATTTCACATGAGGGCAGAATTACAGGCATTAATAATGAAGACCGAATTACCAGCAGCAAAAAACCCAAACCAAATCACAGCTAACCTACACGTTAGAAATTTACCCTCCATAATCACTGCAACCGGTAGCCATGCCGGTGAGAAATTCCTGGAATTCTTCTTCGCCTCCATCAGAAATCTGAACACACGTAAAGCATATATGTGTGCGACAATTCAGTTTCTTGACTATATGGAGCAAAACGGCATAAGTGACCTGAAGCAGATCAGGCCGTTAATGGTTGCCGCCTATATAGAACAGCATAACGGCTCAAAGCAGACCGTAAAGCAGCATTTATCGGCAATCAGAAATCTGTTCGATTTTCTGGTTATCGCCCATGTTATGGACAGTAACCCGGCCATTTCGGTAAAGGGGCCGAAGATGACATATGTCAGGGGCAAGACCCCTGCCCTCACCTCACATGAGGCCAGACAGCTGCTTGACTCTATAGATATATCAAAGCCGATAGGCATCAGGGACCGTGCCCTGATAGGCGTAATGGTTTACAGCTTTGCCCGTATCAGCGCCGTAGTCTCAATGAATATTGAGGATTATTATCTGGAGGGCAAGCGTTCATTCTTTCGTCTACACGAGAAGGGCGGAAAGATGCATATAGTTCCCGTTCATCACACAGCCGAAGAATATATAGATGAGTACATGACGGCGTGGAATCTAAATGCCGAAAGCCGCAAATCACCTCTCTGGCTGACAAAAAACGGCAACCGCCTCGACCGGCGCGAAGCATGGGCAATGATAAAACGCAGGGCCGTAAAAGCGGGTCTCTCCCCTTCCCTCTGCAACCACACCTTCAGGGCAACCGGCATTACAGCCTATCTGGAGAATAACGGCACACTGGAAAAAGCACAGGCCATCGCCGCACACGCCTCAACTAAAACAACAAAACTATACGACCGCAGAAATGATCAATTATCCCTCGATGAAATCGAAAGAATCATCATTTGATAATTGTCTACGGTTTTTTTACTTACAGTTAAGTGCTAATACTAAGGCTGATTAATGTTAGCTTTAGCTACTGCCGCAATAACCGCTCCACTTGCGGGGTCAATTAGCAATGCAAAATCATTAGGTCCTAGCTCCATAACAGAAGCAGCTCCCATGGTAACTATTTGTACAGATTCTAATAACTGATGCGTATTTTCGGGGTCAACTAATATCGTGTTTCCAAAACCGGGAAGTATGACACCACCTATATTCCTCATCACCACACCCATATCTTCAAGAAATTGATTTTGTATCGGTATACCCGTTCCATAATATCCATCATGTTCACCAATCCAGACAATTCTACCGCCTTCGTTAGAAAACGTCTTGAGCGCACTAATTTCGTCTACTGTAAATTCCACTTCCGGAAGCCAAAAGAAAATCACCTTTATTTCCGGATCAATATCGGTTAATGAACCCGAACTGCTATTTCTATCGAAAATATCAAATCCCGAATTAATAATAGTTTGTCGCATGGTGGATAAATTATTATTGCCACAATCGTTTCTTCGTCCACATGTTGAGTTCCGTCCACGATCAAAAACAATGTCTGTAGCTGCGGAACGAGGCAATCCATCACTGTTAAATGACACGAGATTTTTCACAAATTGAATATTGTCATTCAAAGCTATAGAAAAATTATCAAATAAATTTATATCATTGATAACGATAATATCGCCGTTTTCAGTGGGGGCAACAGTGGAGTCAAAAACAACATCGTACACGATATTGCTGATGTTACCCTGATTATCCTCAGCTGTTATAACGATTCGGTTATCACCTTCCGATAACTCAACTGAAGATAATGTAAAAGAAAAATTATCCCCGTCTATTGCTCCGGACAAATCAATAGGTACTCCGCCATTGATAACGACATTGAAATTCGCAATGTTTTGAAGTCCCGTAATTATTCCTCTAAAGACTACGTTGCCACTCAATATAGTATCCGGTGTGGGGCTGACGATAATTATCACAGATGGTGGAGGTATAACTTCTAATGTTGCAATCGGTTCATATAAAGCGCGATAAGAATCTGAAAAAAGATCTTCTCCATCTGTTGCTGCAACGTCTATTACGCAATTCTTGAACAATGTAGGCGTTTCTATAGTGACACCGCCATCATTACATAATTGTTCTGCAACGATTCTTTCCTCGTCGGTAAAATCATCAATTTCAGTTATTGAGGTTGGGTAATTTAAATCTGTATAGGCTTCCGTACCGTTCTTTCCCGGTTCAAAATAATCGAATAATGATTCCTCATCGGTAATCCGCCAGCTATGACCATATTCTTTATAAAGGGCATTAAACTCAATAGGTGATAGGTATAAAGATCCATCTCGGCCTGCCATATCATTATCAGGGTCGGAATCATAGTTACCGAATATCCCGGCAACCTTGTTTTGATGACGGCTGGCAAGATAGAGCTTTATTTCCATGAAATCAGTTTTGATGCGAATCCCGGCTTGTGAATTATCTAGCCAGATTACCGTGTAATTATTGTTATATTTATATATTTTCCCTCCAGATGGCAAATCGTTATAACCTTCAACTAATGTTACCGGCTCACTATTGACATGGATTATGAGTGCAGGCGCAAGATAAAAACCGACAATATCTTCATTAACGCGCATTGCATAAGCAACATCAGCGGAAAATTCGTTTCTGTTACGCCATTGCTGTGGACGAGCTTGAATTTCAAGATTATTTGCAGCATCAGCTGAGGATTTTGTAAGGATAACCTCCCCATGCATATGTAAATCAAAACCAAATCTATCTAATGTAGAAATATGCGGGTCGCCAATCTGAAAAGCCGGTTTAATTCGCGGGTCATTGGGGTTAGTAATGCTACAGTTATCACCTATACAAATAGGTATACGAGGACGGAGAGGATTACTGCAATCCTCTCCACCGGTATCACAAACCTGATTGCAAATCTCAGTGCTGAGTTCACTTTCGCCCGCTTCATTTACTGCACTAACCTTAAAGCAATATTCTTTACCGGGTTGTAAATTAGTAAATGTTTTGCCGGGTTCTACATCATCAACAATTGAAACTACATTTGAATTGGCATCAGTAACGCCTGTGCCCTGCTTCCAAAAAATATCATAGGAATCTGCCCCAAAAGATTTATTAAACGAATACTTTAATCCATCACCGTCCGGCTCAACTTGAACGCCATCGGGTGTTTCTGGTGTTTCAGGGGTAGTGATTACAAGTTTTAATTTTGTTGCTGCTACTGCTTCGTCCTCAATATGGCTTTCATCCGGACCAATATACCCTCGATATACAACTATAATAGTCCCATCATCTGATAAAGCTTCTACATCTGTTAAACTATCTAATGCTTCAGTCAGCCCTGTAATTTTAATACTTTCACCAACCCTAATGGTGCTAACAGGTGTTGGCTTAATATCAGGAACCAGATACCTATTACCATCTTTCGCATCGTAATAGATATTTATTATGCCATTGCGAAAGGTTAAGTCCACACTCGGAGACGCAAGAGCTTTATCTGATACATTTGTTAGAATAATGGTTGAGGGCTCTGATGCACTCTGCTCCGCTTTTATTCTTCCACGAAAAAAATTGTCTATTAACCCCTCCGCCATTCCAACCGCCCTGGGAATAAGATTAACTGCATTATCCAAAAGCACAGAATTTTCTTTCCCTAGTTTTAAAGTATATTCTCTTACTTCTCTGAAGTTGACAAAACTACCTACTGAGTCTACATATACTCGGTCATAAAATATGGCTAATTTATTTCGTATTGGATTAATAACAGTATCTTTAGATTTAACATACCCTCGCTCCAATTCAAATCCAATAAACGGATATTTCTTAACAGATGTTTTGAAGGGTTTTGTGCCGCTCTTAGACGGAGAACTATAATCTGTAAAAATTGTATCGTCGCTAAAATATTTATTATTCGAGAAGTCAGCCATTGAATCGAAGTAATCACTAAACCTCTGAAAACTAAAAGCCGCTTGCTTATTAATAGCATCTCTAACCTGCTTATCCATATGCTTTAATCTAACGCTTTTATTACCCCATAATTCCAATTCACTCTTGCCATCTCCTATACCAGCATCTGAATGAGAGTCATTCCTGGTATGAGAAGGTTGCGCGGCATCTTCTAGAAGATGAATAATATGACCTATTGAAACAAACAGATTTGCCTGATTATCTTCACGTACTTTTTCATTTTCACCTGCTACAGATTTCTCATAGTAATTTAATGCCTGAACCCAGGAAAATATATTGCCACTACCATTAAATGCCCAGACTTTAGATGTCGGGTATCCTAATAAACCTTTGTTATTTACGGGATCATAAAAATGCCGCAGAAACCTACCATTTGCTCCCGATCGTGGTTCATAAGTATCTTCGAGTATTGATCCTGCTTGAATTATGCCCTGGTAATTAGATTTACTAATTTTTAGTTTTTTCTTTTTGAATGCTTCTATAGCTACCTCTATGAACGTACCTTTTAGTTCTGGATCACCAAAATCAAAGAAAAACCCATCATCTCTTTCTATATAGCCAGTGTAACCATCTTTATCCTCAAGATTAAATTCCTTTAAATAATTTTTTAAATTCTTTGCCCGGCCATCTTGTATTGCAAATTGCGAAATAGCTTGATGCGTTGTTACTTCATAGGAGTATGCAATAGGCATGTATGCACACAATAGTAAGATCAAGGTAAGTCTGCAAACAATCATTACGTTACTACTCCCCTAGTGATACTGTAATAAATAATTACTCTTAATGCAGACTGCTTAATAGAAGAATCCCATTATAAAATCGTTTCAGCGATATAAATGAAAAAATTGAATCAATATGTACGGATTTAAAATTCCTTAATCATCCATCTACCATTCACTTTGGTTAGTTGAAAAGAATAATCTATTTCACCTTCCGGTAACTTCATTTTGGCAATCACTTCAGCACCGGTGCTGTCCTTTCCTGAAAGCTTATATTCAGAAAATAAGTTATAAGTATCTAAATACGTTCTCATAGAATTTTTGTCTTTGAGAATAGCCCGAATAACAGATTTGTTTACTGCGATATTTTCAATATATTCCTTATCATCTTTCTTAAAAGCATCTACGTATTTAGCAACAATATCGATTGGTCGAGAACCAATTGGATCAGGATTTTTATCAAGTACTGCAACACCAGGACTATTTTTGTATGTGAGATATATTTTTTCTCTTTGCTCTACAAAATCCAGTGCATTTACAGGCTCAGCATCAATCTTCATAATTTTTTCTATTTCTCCAACAGTGTTGAAATATACAATCCTTTTATTATTAGTATCTGATACCAACATAGTGCCATCGTGCATCACTGTTGTTTTGCTTGGGGTAGATAGTATATCTTTCCCAAAACTGTCTTGCTCACCACCACCCTGAAAAAATGTCCTTATAAGATTTGCTCCTGCGTCTGTAACGACGACAGCCCCGGAATGTGTGGTTAAAGCTACCGGGTTTACCAGCTTACCTGATTTTGCACCTTCCCCATTGAAGGATTTAAGATGAGTGCCTATATGATCAAAGACCTGGATTCGTTTATTCCCATTATCCAATACGAACATTCGCAGGTATTCACCATCACCATCTGTAAATATATCAATTGGCTTATCGAACTGACCATCCTCTATACCTGTCTCTCCAAATGAACCAGTTGAGGAAAGAGTTTCGTCTGGCTTGTAGTCATTTTCTTTTAATAAACGTATGACCTTATCATTCCCTGCGTCAGCCAAATATAAATTGTCTGACTCATCCACAGCTATACCTTTCAGATCAACAACATCAGAAGGAATAATCTTCGATATAAGCGTGTCATCAAAGCTGAATATATAAATAATGTTATCTGATAAAATAAATAATTTGTCCCAATATATTGATTCTTCTATGTCATCAACAACTCCTAAAGAAGAGAGATCCTGTTTTTCCTGATTTTCAGTTGGCAGGGGATATACATCTATTGGATCAGTAAATCGGGAATTGCTGGTATAAAGAATATTACTATCTGTCCTGACGGTAACATTAGGAATATACCGACCCTCATTAGCAAATTCGACAGCAAATTTATTTTCTACAGATATGTCATCCAGTATAAAATCACCATTACTATCTAAAAGGTATCCTGATGTACTAGCTAAACTTTTTATGTCAAATTCAGTAGTTAATTTTTTATTGCCTGCTCTTGGCGTTACAGTAATTTTAACTGGCGGCAATCCTTTTCCCAGTGAAATCAATATAATTCTTTTCGTATGCACATTGTCATTCACGTCAGTTGAATTTATTTCAATTTCGTTTTCACCATTAATTAACAAAATGCTATAAACATAAAACATATCTTTGCTTTGAATACCTAGCTTGATACTCGAATCAGTAAGCGATATATTCTTTACTTCAACATTCTTCATATCTGTTGCATCAATCTCAAAGGTAACGTAACTGTAATCTATAGTCTGGCCATCCTGAGGAGATAATAATTTTATGCTGTTGGTTTTAACCTCCTGCTCTAATTTTGGCGTGAAAGAAAGAGCGGTACGGCTCAGCTCAAAATCAACTCTGTAGATTATTTTCGAGATTGCCGGGATTGATTCTTCGGTGATTATTGCATATGGAGAGCCGCTTTCAGTCGTTCCACTTTTTCCTGTTACTGCAATAGTAGAATCCTGAACAACAAGTCTTAACGGGCCGGCAATATCTTGTGTAGATGCGTTTTCTATTGTGACATAGCTGAACATTGTGCCTTTTACACGATCTATCGCCCTATCAGTATGTGTGATAGTGACGTTGCTTGAAATATCATTCCATGCAGCAAATGCTGTAGATGGTGCTGTTAATACTAAAAATATTAATACTGAAAATGCTAATATTGCAGTTTTAACAACTACCGGAATGATATTGGGCATGTAAAAACCTCCCTGTTAGGGTCACAAAATTACGAAACAATTAAAAATATATTATTTGTAATGATTAGCAACTATAATATTTTTGGTGTATTGCTTTAATAATTCCCAATAAACCAATGAGCATTAAAGTAATACTTGCCGGTTCAGGCACTTGAACACTTACGCCTGTCAAACCGACATTATCAATTTCTGCAAAAGAACCCAGTCCATTTGAAAAGCCTGTGAAATCCGCTCCAACCTCTAACTGAAAATCAAGGCTCCACCCTGCAACATTATTGAATATCGAGCTATCCAGTGTTGCTACAAATGTTCCGCTATTGTATGTAGTGGTTGGATCTATAAGAAAGCCGAGAGTGCCGTCAGCTTTATAGTAGTCTATACCGTCAAATAAACCGACTGAGAAAATCTCACCGTCAAAAGCATTACCGTCTTCTCCTCCAAAGTCCCAATCAAAGCTCAATTCGAGTTGACCACCTGAATTCACAGTCGTATCTAAATTTTGATAAAGAATATTCCCGAAAAACACATCATTGAGCGGCGTGCTGAATGTATCTCCAGGTGTACTCCAGTAATCTGCCTCAATGCGGGCTTTGTATGATCCCGGCGAGCCTGATACGGAAAAATCACCGGCACTTCCCGGACCAAAGTCAGTATCAGTACTCCAGCCGGTTAAATCGCCTGTCTCAAAATCACCATTGGTAATGGTTGCGTATGAAAAAAATGGAAATGACAATAAAACAGCAAATATAATCCCCGTTGATTTATTATTCATTATTGTAATACTTCCCTTTTTTTTATTTTTAAAGCGGAATTATTTTTTCAATTCATACAGCATAATTTAGGCCATATTATTTTTCCCTATAATTTTCAGGTGTATATCTCATATTGCTAAATAAACGCTAGGGCAACCTGTAAGAACTGTAAAATTATCCGACATTATTTTTTTCCGGTTACTCGACAGATAAACTGCCATTCGTAATTAATGGATTAGTTTAAACAACTTACAGATTCGAACCTATAAAGCACCTCCCCATATGCAACCGTTAAACGCTGCTAATTACATTTCGGAACATATGATGAAAATGCTGAAAAGCCGGTAAAGACCGGAAAAAATTCGATAACTTACTGCATGCGGATATAATAAAAATCAGCGTAAAAAATAGCCGACAACTGATACGCCGGCAGAATGGGCTAATGAATCGCCGATAGTTGCGACATTAGATGTCTTGTTGACCTAATATGTTAATGATTTCTACAGTATCACCATTAATAATGTAATATATGCTATCAACACCGCATACGCTGCGCCTATAGCCTTTACGAATATGATCGACAGCTTGGTACAAGTTAGGTTGTTCGGCTATTTGTTCAAAACGTATAAAGAACGCAGCATAATATTTATCCGCTTTAGCTTCTCCATAGTCAGAAATCCCTCGTCGGTAAATCCTTGCTAAATCTGCTTTTGCATCTTCGCTTAATTTATAATGCCCCATTATTCCTTAGCCCATCTTTAATTTCTTTGAGTATTTCCTCGGCACTCTGTTCGGTGAATCCGCTTTTCTCGGCTTTTATAAGTTTTCTACGAATAGCTTCAATTCGGGCAGGGCTTTCTTGTTCTTTTGTTTGACGCTCTCTAATCAGTTCACGTACAACTTCACTTTCATTACCGAAGTTTCCGGTTGCAATTTGTGTTTTTATCCAACTATCTTGGTGATCTGTCACAGATATACTTTTTTTAACCATTGGCATTTTTAATCCTCCAAACAAATATACTACATATTCCTACTTAGTAGTATATACTACCACTTTTATAATATCAATTAAAATGCCCAATATTTAATCAATGCAATACTGCCGATACAGCGAAACCCATATCCATTATGAGGAAGATGAACATTCCGGCAGTCAGGGCAAACGTATAATAGATATTCCCGCATCATATGAAACAGACCATCTTGATACGGTAAAGATACAAATTCAGAAAGCCGGGGTACGATTGGGAAATTTGCTGAATTCAATTTTATAAGTGCAATTATATTTCAAATAGTGGAATTCAGATAAATATTGTATGGACTGAAAAACACGGATAGAGTGCGAATGCTCCACATATTGTGGGGCTTTACAACTTTTTAATGGAGGTTGCTAATGCAACGATTCCCATTAAAAAGTTTTGCAGCGAAAGCAGGGCTTAGATTCAAAGGCTTTGCATTGTTTATTTCAATTAAAATAAACTAGCTGTAATACTTCTGGCGTGGTTGATGTTTAGCGACAAAACCACGCCAGTTTTACAACTTTTCCCTTTCAACCTATCATGGTTTTTCCTGCATACAAAGCAAAAAGCGACATGGAAGATAATTTTGTTGTCAGCAGCTACACAATTCTTGCATCCAATAACTTGAAGGAATGCAAAACAGCACCGCGACTATTTTGATGATTCTAATTTTACTTTAGTAGGAAAGGCGAACGGTCGAAATGACGATAATTGATAATTTTTTAATAATGGCGAGTCCTCATAATATAGAGAGGATTTCTTTAGGTTTTTAATTTCTTCAGCGCCGATGTCGGTGCCGCTATTTTTTCGTTCTCTAGAGCTTTTTTCAGCAATTTTGATGGCTTGTGCCTTACTTCTTACTGTTATCCTTGTCGTACCCATATAGACCGTCTCCCTTGTGAATAACTTTCTTGAATTTAGATAATTCTTCTTCCGTTAATGGTTGGGTGTCAGGATCATCTAACGCCATTTGGTGTAATTCTTCATCAGTAATATTATCGACTCTTTCCCAATCTGTTTCAGATTTTAGGTTTTGGGCCTCTTTTTTACTGTTTACCGTCACTCTTGTTATACCCATAAATCACCTTCCTTTAAAAACCCCGTTGATAACGTTGTATATCAAGCTTTTCAGCCAAACGAGCCGAGATAATGCGAATTATTTTACCTTCTTCTATATCTGCATAAGCAACATAAAAAAGTCTCTCATGATCCTGACCTATGATAACCATGCGTTCACCATCAGGGTAAGAATAACGATTATCACAATATGCTACTGCGTTCTCATCATAAAAAACCGGGATTACATCGTTAAAACCTATACCCCTTCTTCTAATATTTTTTTTATTCTTTTCTTCATCCCATTCAAATTTCATCTAGTATCTACCTTGAAAATTATAATATAAAAACCGCAATATATCCTTAAAATCGGGGTGTTTATTATAGGGGAGCTGCTATATTCCTGCCCGCAAGAAAGCCGCTTTATTGTTTACAGACAATCAGATACGGGCATAGAAATTGCTCGTTTTTTACATTAAATTATGGAAATTAAACGAAATTGAGCACCGGAACTGCAAAAGCAACGCAAGCCCCTCTACAGAAATATTGCTACATATAGCATCCTGCCCTTCCCTTATCACAGATTCCACATATTTTATACGGTAATTATTCTCTTTCACCATCCGGTTGTGAAAGCCAGTAATCCCATACAGGCTTTAATAATTCTGTGTAATCACAGTCAAGAGCCGTGGCAATCTTGAAAATAGTATCAAGACTCGGCTGCTTTTTTGCGGTTTCGACAGCCTGATAATAACGGCTGGAAATTCCTGCTTTTGCCGCAAGCCTATCCTGTGAAAGCCCTACGGCCTCACGTTTTGCCTTGATGCTCGCCGCTATTGTTATTTTTAGATCCATTTTTCTGCCGTCATCACCGGATTTTGAAGCGTAACAGCAGATATCGTAATGATCTTTAGAGGGTGATCTATAGAGCGTCATCTAAAGATCGTGTTACAATTAGAATCTCACGGGAGGAGATTTACCGTTAGCGTTCGCGGTACCGCCGCCTCGTCTTTTGGGGCGGCGGTTTTTTATAACCACAATTAAGAAATGGATAATTATGGAATTAGTAAAAATAAGTATGCCCGGTATATTGGTTGCTGTAATTGTGGGCCTGCTTTTGTGGGCCGTAAAGGAATTAACAGCCGTTCATATGGATGGTCATACTATTTTCCTTACCGGCATAATCAGCGGCATATTCACAGGCTTGATTACCTATCTAGGGAAAAATTGATATGCTGATATATATATGAGCCGGTTAATAGCATATTTTCTACATATTATGACTCAGAGTCATTACGTCGAGAATCATTACCTCGCAGGGCGCTGAGCAAAATGAGGAAGCAGAATAGAAAATTCAGCAACGATACCGCTGTAAGCAGCATATCCAGCAATACATAGGCTGCATAGGTTGTAGACGAAACTGACGATATGCTCCACAAAGTCCAGGCAGGGATAGACACCCCTGCCCCGCCGCTGCGCCATGACTCCAGAAGCTGCGGGAAATAGGCAAATACCGCAATAACTCCTGTAATCCCATACATGACCGTTATTGCCGTTACCATTGTGACAGATTCAGCCATCTTTCTTCCCTGACCGGCGTTTCTTTCTGCCGGAAACTGATACGGATATCCCTGCTTCCCTGGCAAGTTGCTTTATCTGACGCCTGACTTCTTCACGGCGTTTTTTGTTCCGTAGCTTTAATTCCTGTTCGATTTCTTCACAAAGACCTTGCAACTCTTCTTCCGTTAACTTCTCCACAGGAAAAGCCGCAAGATCAGTTAACGACTTGCCGTTAGCATTATTATTAGTACCGGACATTATTATTACTCCGGTCACTCACCGATATGTTCACACCTATAAAATAGTAATCACTATTGTTATACACTGCGTAAAATATTGTGCGTAGCTCTGCCATAATTAATTTCCTCCTGCCAAGTTTATGCCCGTTAATATTTTTCAATTATTCTTTTGTTATTTCTTTGTCTTTAAACGGATTTACAATAGCGGATTTCTTAGCTTCATCTGCTTTATTTTTCTGCCTGAACCTCTCAGCAACCTGTGCTTTTTCCTTATTGCTCATATTTTTTAGTCCGGCAATAAAGAAACCTTCAGTCTCATCAACTGACTTTCCGGCCATCGCCGCTGACAGGTTGGTAGATTCAATTTCAGCATCTATTGCATCAAGAATCTGATTATGAAACCTCTTCCACTGCGCATGAGCAACAAATGCTAAACCAAAAGAAGAAATTGCCAGATATCCGGAAAATAACGGATCAAAAAAGGAAAATATAAATGCCACTAACAAAATAAATAAAGGTTCGATAAATCGATAAACCGTCATTCCATCTGCATTAGGTAGAAAATAAAGAAACGGTAGAGCCTTTCCGATAAAACGGCTATGCATTCGTACATTCTTCCGCCCTCTATTCCAGATGCCGATATAATGAAAAACACCAGTAATTGCGAACAGATACGTAAAAATTACTAACGAATTGCTTTCAAGATAGCCTAAATCCTTTTGGGTACTTAACCCATAAACGCCAAAACTAATAAAGTTAAATACAAAAAACAAAAACAGTACAAGAAACGGCATGTAATATCTTTCACCATAACCTCGTCGTATTAATGTCTCTACAGGGACAGTAAGTAACCTTACGGCACCTATCATTACGTTTCTTAAGTTATTAATAATTTGTTCCGTATTATCAGATTTATCAGAATACATGATCCGCCTCCTATTAATTTACGTGTAAATTCGACATAAATTACAACAGGAAACTGAAAACATGTCCTTCTGAATAAACGCAAACAAGGATTACTTTTTTAATTCGCTATTACCGAAATTTACCTAACTAATTCTCAATAGATAAAAACGGCAGGTTGTTAATATTATGATAATCTGAAGGAGAAATAATTATTACTGTTTAAAAGTGGCTCTCATGTGATTGCTGCCCGTGATATTCCAGATACGCCCTGATTGATGCACGATAGATTCGACTAACAAATTATTACTTAAGCCGCCATTAGATAGAGTAGTAAATTCAAGCGGCTCAACCAGATATTGCAATTGTTTATTGACATTAACAGACGTACTACTTGTTCCTGCTTCGGCATCTCTATTCTGTCCGAAACCCGTAATATCCTGCATGGTCTTACCGAATATTTCAGAGGCCCAATTATTTGTCTTAACATCACTGTTGCTGTGAAATATTTTCGTACTAAGGTTGCCCAGTATGCTATTAGCATGATCAGGGCTGCTTAGTGCTACATGATAATTGCTGATATTCTGCGATAGATATACTGACGCTATACGGCTGCTGCGGGCGGTCTGTTGATATTCGACATCATAGCCGGATATAAAATTCTGAGCCTCATCCGCAAACAGAAAAACAGGTCTTGTATTTTCGTCAATATCCCGACGTTCCATTGCCTGCTGCCAAACCAGCTTATAGATACTCTGGGCTATCCTGCCGGTAATGCCATATTCTTTAACCGGAAGATCAAGAATAATGATTGCACCTTCCTGACTATATTCAGGCGGAAGATTTGTTTTGCCGTCAAATAACTTTTTAAGGTTTCCCCGTAAGAATGCATCAGCGGTTGTGGTAAACATAGAAACAATAATAGAGCGGGTTTTCTCTGCTATATTGGGAAATTCTTTCATCCAATAAAGCAATGAAATTTCTAAATCGGGATAGGGGTTTTCAGATTCATTCAGAGCTGCCTTTTGCATCATCTCAAAACAGAAGCTTTCCGTTTTGAAATCCTTGCTCTTAACATCAATATTACTTTGCGGTGCTGACAATATCAGCCGATACATATCAAAAATTGAAATACTATTTTTGGCACATTTCAACACATCCACCGCATTGCGTAACATTTGTCGAAGGGCAAGCACCCAATAAGCTTCCTTTCCTGCAATCTTCCCACTATTAGCTATTTCAATAACCGACATAAAAAGATTCACAACCATTTCAGTATCAGACTCATCACCTCTACTCGATTCATAGTCCATAAAATTAAAAATAAATTCACTATCGGGTTTCATAATAAATACGCTTTCAGATCTGCCTGTTGCCGCCGCCCATTCCTGCCATTGCCGGCATTCATCTTTCTTGACAGTAAGAACCAGGCCGCCATAAGCATTATCAAGCATTGCCCTTGCGATAGCCGCACCACTGCCCGAGGTCTTTCCGCTGCCCGTACCGCCAAATATCTGCACACCCTCAAAGCTATCTTTTACAGTCCAAGGGTCAACATCAGAAAAATTTAGAAGTGCCGTATTAATATCAATGATACTCATATTTTTTCCTTTAGATTATTTCAGTCAATATTGCTTAAAACATCAATCTAAAAGAAAACAATAATTCATGTCTTTCTGATTAAAAAAGAACATAGTGATACACCGAAAACATCAATTCCCGAAAATTCCCAAATTAGAGAAATAACCATGATAATCGGTTGTCACTCAGCATTATCTTAAGGCAGAATATATCCCCCGATTACAAGAGGGCATAAAAATGAAAAATAAATACGAGAAATCAGAATTAGATGAAATATCTGCCGCAAAGCTGAAAGAAAAAATATCTTATGAAACCGAACTTGACCTTACACGCTTAATTAGAAAATATAAAAAGCGTAAATATATCGCACCAAATGGCGGTTTAGACGGATTGCGAAAATATTTATGGAATACCACCGGACATAAAATTGATGAAGAAAAATTATCCCGATTAGCAGGAAAAACAGACAAAAGAGATGACGAAATTAATATATCTCTTGCTGACTTAAAAGCCTTCAACCACATCCTTGATGAAGAAGACAAATTAACCTCTCTTGCACTACTCACAAAAGACAGACATTTTCTAAAAATATTCGGTGCAGAAACCCAATTAGATTTATTTATTCCGGCCCGCTTTAATACCGAAGTGCATAGTAATGTTTCCAACTTATTTCACTTGCGAGTTCTTGAGATGTTGCAGAGATCAAACTCTGTAAACTTACATATTAAATTTTGGGATGTGGTAAATAAAGTTGCCGATATGGAATTGATAAGAAAAACCGACTGGTATAACAGCCTGGATGATAAAGGAAATTCAATACGCATGACCTGTGGGAACGGATTCATCAACAGTGCTGTGGAAATATTCCTGGCAGAGAAGATATTCTCTGTCCCTCCCTATCAGGAAGTACAGCGCTTAGAAGCTCCTAAAGAAAATCAAGAAGACAACAGGCGATTACCCTTCTATACCTGTTTCCCAAAAAGAGACCGCCAAGGAATAGATTGTTCATCATTTGATGTAAATAGCGAGAGGGCAGTAACAAGATTTGAGGGTTACAGAAAGGAATATGAAGATAAACGTTGTTTTATCATTGGGAAAAATGTTTACGTTAGCGATAATAGAGAAGATATCGAACATAAATCCGAACTGGATAATTATGGTGTATTGATCCTGCGCGTATGCCCACCCAATGAAAAAGATAGAACCTCAATATCAGTGACATATTCCTGCCTTATCGGTTCATATGCCCCTGTTCATCTCGGTATCGTGGAGAGGCTGTTTACCAATAAATATGATGTTCCTTTTCTTGTTCCCCACTCCAGAGAAACTAAAGAACCTCATGTACTAATTGTCGTGATAAAAACCACAATCGGTAGGAGAAAAAGATATGAAGACTACGAATATGAGGATCTCAAGAAAGTCGAATGGAGGGAAGTAAATAAAATTGAGATTATTGATGCGGCATTGTGGCGACATGACCCGGAAAAAGATACATGGACGGAAAGGGAAACTCTCGAAACCGCAACGATAGATAACTATCTTATCATGCCGGTTGATAAAGATAACCCTATAGAAACAAAGCTCCATTAACTCAATAACAGCAGCAACAGGTAGCAAGTATATTTGCAGTTCAAGCATGGGTAGAACCTACCCTCTTACGGTGTAAAGGGGAGATGTCTGTAGTAATTATATTGTAAGTTAGGTAGGTTCTACTAAACCATAAGTAGAGGGGTTATCAAAAGCAATGTTGCGGGTTACAGCTTCCATAAGTGCCTCAGGAGCCAAAAGCTATTTTGATGCCGAATTATCAAAAGGTGATTACTATACCGGAAGTTCAGAAATTGTCGGTATCTGGGGTGGCAAGGGGGCTGATAAGTTAGGGCTTCAGGGCGATGTAACCAAGGATCAATTTAATGACCTCGTTGATAACATAAGCCCCGACACCGGCGGGTCTCTAACTGCACACCAGAAATCTAATAGGCGAGCGGGTTATGATTTCACCTTCAACGCCCCAAAATCCCTTTCAGTTCTTTACGAACATACTCAGGACGAAAAACTGCTAACCGCTTTTCGTGAATCTGTTACTGAAACAATGGTGGAAATAGAAATATCTACCGCAGCCCGTGTTCGTAAAAACGGTAAATCCGAAGACCGAAATACCGGCAATCTGATACATGCCGAATTTATCCATTTTACCGCCCGGCCTGTTGACGGTGTGCCTGATCCGCATTTACACGCTCATATTTTCGTAATGAACGCAACTCATGACCATGTAGAGGATCAATGGAAGGCGGTACAATTGGGAGAAGTAAAGGCCGATTCACCATATTATGAGGCAGCATTCCATTCACGGCTTGCAGCCAAATTATCCGACATGGGTTATGGCATAAAAAATAACGGTCGGTTCTGGGATATTGCCGGCATAGACCGCAATATAATTGATAAATTTTCAAACCGTACAAGAGAAATTGACGAGACGGCAGATTTGTACGGAATCACTCGCCCCGATTCTAAATCTGAACTTGCCGCAATGACAAGGGAAAAGAAAAACACTGATCATACATATAATTCTCTACGGGAAATCTGGAATAACAGGTTAACAAAAGATGAAATAACCGCCCTTGATAATGCTGCTAATAATAGTGACGCCGATCAAAAAAAAATAACTGCTGACAGTTCTTTTGATTATGCTTTACAACACCATTTTGAGCGGCAATCTACCGTTAAATTATCCCGTTTAAAAGAAGAAGCCCTACGCTTTTCCTATGGCTCGGTAACTCCTCAGCAAATTGCCTTTGAAACTGAAGCAAAAAAACAACATGATTTGCTTGTCCGGAAAAACCAACGAGGAGTTGATTTTGCAACAACAAAACAAGTTTTGCAGGAAGAGCAGGATATTATCGACTTTACCCGTAACGGCTATAACATGGAAACACGCTTGAACCCTGATTATGAAATCAAAACCGATTATCTCAGTGATGAACAAAAAGATGCTATTACCCGTATATTAACATCACGAGATACTGTCACCGCTATTCAAGGGAAAGCAGGCGTAGGAAAAACCACTCTAATGCAAGAGGCTGTCCGTGGAATTGAGGAAGGAAAAGACGGAAATTCCAATCGTACAAATGTGTTTGCACCCTCATCCGGTGCGGTTGATGTTCTAAAAGGTGAAGGCTTTGAAGATAGCCATACTGTGGCAAGGCTTCTCATTGATGAAAAATTACAGCAACAGGTTAAGAATTCCGTCTTATGGATTGATGAAGCAGGATTATTATCGGTTAAAGACACGCATAGAATATTTGAAATTGCCGGAGAACAAAATGCCCGTATTATTTTGTCCGGCGATGTTAAGCAACACTCCGGCATTATTCGTGGTGATGCCTTTCGAGTGTTGCAGCAATACGCCGACCTGGAACCGGCACAGATAGATACTATCAGGCGGCAACAGGGAGAATACAGAGAAGCAGTAGCAGCAATTTCTGAAGGTGATGTTACAGCCGGCTATAATATCTTCGATAAACTTGGGAAAATTCAACAGATCGAGGATACGGAAAAACGACTAAAAATACTGGCAGAAGATTATCTGGAGACAACAACAAAACAGAATAAACAGGGTATATATTCTCTTGATGGAAAAAAGTCTGCCCTTGTGGTCGCACCGACACATAAAGAGGGCGAGGAAGTTACCGCTGCCATACGGCAGAAATATCAGGATGCGGAAATATTAAAAGGTGAAGAACCGGACTTTGTTACCTATAAAAATCGGAATCTGACTGAAGCCCAGAAAGGAGACACACGATTTTACCTGGAAGGGCAATCTGTTCGCTTTCACCAAAAAGCCAAAAATATACAAAATGGTGACCGTCTTACTATTTTCCATATTGATTCGGAAAATAATATATTCATTGCAGACAATGAAGGCAATCAGCAACAGCTGGATTTATCTCTTGCCGACCGTTTTAGTGTATATCAGCCGGCAGCAATCAGCCTGCAAAAAGGTGATGCTATCCGCATTACTGAAAACAGCAAAGATACAACCGGCAAACATCGCCTGAATAACGGCGCAATCTACCGGGTAGACAGCTTTACCGATTCCGGCGATATAAAACTGTCTAACGGCTGGCTCATAGATGCCGAAAAGGGTAACTTTACGCATGGCTATGTAACCACTTCGCATAGCTCACAAGGCAAAACAGTTGACCATGTTTTTATAGCTCAATCATCTGACTCCTTCCCTGCCTCAAACACCGAACAATTTTATGTTTCTGCGTCCAGAGGAAAAAAAGATATCACCATTTACACCGACGATAAACAGGAATTACTCGAACAGGTCAAAGAATCGGGGCAACGGCTTTCTGCTGTTGAACTCATAGAGACGGCAAAACAACAGAGCCGGGAAAAACAACGGCTATTTGACAAGACAATTGAAAATTTACATGCCTTTGCCCTGCATGTGAAGGATAAAGCTCATAACTGGCTCGATAGCTTCAGGCATGGTGACGAAATTGAGCAGCCTGAAAAACAACCGGAAAACAGGAAACCACAGGGAGAATGGACGGCAAGAGAAATTGACCGTCAACGAACTAGGGAAATGACTATTGAAGGGTTTGAGCTATGACGGCAAAGAAAACAACATCAGGCGGCGGCAATAAATCCAAGAGCACGGAAATCTTTGAAAAAGAAACAGGTGAACTGCTGATACAGGATAATGTAGAAGCCTTTCCCGATGATGATAAAGAGCGAATGTATCATTATAAAAGGGGCAATGAGGGGACATCTGTTTCTGTAGTTTTTGATACCGGTATAGATTCCTATACCCTGCCCTATTCACATTTAAGAGGTGCAACCTTCAACCTGAAAAACGGAATAATCATCGACCATAGCCATAAAAATCTACTCATTGAAGGGCGAAATCTCAGGCCGGTATATGAATATCTTTCACGCTTTAAATTATCCTATATCAGGGTACACAAAAAAAGTGAGCTTGAGGAAAATTTTGCCACCTTCATAGATACAATCACCGAAATCAAGTAATTTTCCGGCCTGTCCTCTCGCCCAGACGGTCAGCCTGATTTGCCGGCCTGTCTTTTTCCGGTAACTTAAGGCCGACAGATTCAGGTGATGGCCGTATATTGTTTTTTGCTCGCTTTATCAGCTTTCCGGCCGGACTCGGGTGCGTAACACTGAAATCATCCTTACTGACATCAGCACCGGCAGCTAAAAGAATTTCCATCATATCTGTATTTTCAGTTTTTACAGCGAGATCAAGCGGCTTGCTTTTATGACTGTTGTTGGCCCGTTCCTCAATATCAGCACCTGATTCAATCAGCAATTTTAAAAAATTAGGCTCTTGCGATAAAATAGCAATATCTATAGGTTTAAATCCATCCCCATCTTTTTTATTTATATCGGCACCAACGTCCAAAAGCAATTGAACTACTGCTTTGTTACGAAGGCTAATGGCTGCATTAAGTGGAGTATCAGCATCTTTACCCGAGGAAATATGATCAACATCTGCACCGGCTCTTATTAATTCACCTACCTCTTTGGAACTATCCTCTTTACCAAGATTAATAATATTCATTAATTGCTCATTTAACGATTTTTGTTCATCACTTTTATCAGCTACACTATCAGACATACCACCTCATTTGCTTATTGTTTAAATAACCTTAATAAGGTTTTTTAATTAAATACTCAAGAAAAATCCGGATCTAAAAAACAATAAATTATAGTCAAACCGTTTAATACAGGAAATAATTCACACCCACAAAGGGGAAGATTTATGGATGAATGGATAAAAAAACAGCTTGCGGGTTATGAGCCGGAAGTTGATATTAAAGAAATCAACCCACAATCTATCACTGAACAAATTAGGCAGGAAGCAAGAGAACTCATTGATAATGACATACAAACTTCAATAGAAATAGAATTAAAGGACAGACAAAAAGATGTTGAACGGGATATTAATCAAGAGCAGACCGAAAATATGCTGACAGCCGAACAAGCTCTTGATGACGGCTCTGTATTTGGAAAAATCATGGGCGGCGTTATTGGCGGGGCCATAGATCACGTAGCAGACAAAGCCGCCGATATTGTCAAAAGCAAAATATCGGAGATAACAGATTCTCAACAGGCTGAACAATCTGAAGCAGAAAGCTCTGCCAACCGATTTGATAAATTACTTGAAGAAGTGCAATCTCGTAATATTGAGGACAATCAAAAACAAAATAATAAAGAAAAAGGAATCGATATAGAAATATAATCCTTTGATAATTTACTTGATTAAAGAATAAAAAAATCTTAAGTTAAAATGAGTAATAATTTGAATTATGGTTAAATCATGGCTATCACATGTAAAGAAGTTATCAAAAAATGTGATAGGCGTATTGCTGCTGCACAGGTGGAAATTAAAAAACTATCAGCTCTTGTAACCAGAAACAAAAATCAGCTTCTTACGGCAAGAGCCAAAAAACATATAGGAATTCTTCAGAAAGAAATTGAAGGTAACAGAGAACTCAAACAGGAAGCACTAGATTCCGCTCATCAAAAAATCATCGAAAGACAAAATCCTGTAAACTCCAATTAGGCAAGAATTATAAAAAGCTGTAACAAAACCGGTTAACCGCTATCTTTCATTCCTAAATTCCTGATTTTTCAAAAACGAAGCAAGCACCCGACTTGTTCCGCCCCCTGATTTTCAATCTTTCCAATATATAATTATAGAGTTAGGCTCGAACTATCGAGAGGTGACCTTATGGAAATAAATAAGCTTTTTAAAAACGAGCAGTGGCAGATAAAACGTTATTACTCTGATAGAACTACATGTCGGTTTAGCGATGCAGACAACATCACAATATGCCTGTTAAAAACAGCTTTGCACGATTAGCGCAACCCCGCCGTCATGAGACCGTTTTTATTTTCAAGCCCCCTGCCCAGACTAATCCGTGTACGTGATGCACCCGCCTATCTGGGAATGGACCGCAACCGATTTAATGCTGAGGTGCGCCCCTATATCACAGAAATCCCCTTGGGTTCGCAGGCAATTGCCTTCGATAGGCTTGAAATTGATGCTTGGTTGGAGGAATATATTCAATGCAACGGGCGTCGTCCGAAACCCACTGGTGGAGAACCCACTAATGGGGAAGCCTCTAAATCGGAGGACGACGTATGTCAAAATGTAACAAGAAGCAACGCAACAAGTTGCCGGGACTCCGCCTTAAAGGCGGTATCTGGCAAATCGAGAAAAGAAGTAAATACGCCAAAGGCGGATGGCTCCGGGAAAGCACGGGAACATCTAGCCGCTTGGAAGCAGAAAGAATCCTGATCCGCCGTTTGGCAGAGATGGAAGAAACGGCACAAAGGCAGCATGAGGCAATCTACACATTTGAGGAAGCAGCACTTCGCTACCTTAAGGAGATTGCCCATAAGTCATCGGCAGACGATATAGCCTCACACCTGGATAGTTTGTTCCCCTTCATCGGAAACAAACAACTCGAACAGATCCATGACGGCACATTAAAGCCCTATGTGGATCACGAGACAGAAAGAGGATTAGCTCCGAAGTCGGTCAATAATGCTATCGGTGTTGTAAGTGCCGTATTAAACAGGGCGGCAAAGGTCTGGCGTAACGAGGAAGGAACTCCATGGTTAAAACAGGCTCCGCCGAGATTAAGCCGGTTGTCGACCAAGGGGAAACAGGCAAAGCCATATCCTTTGTCGTGGGGGGAACAAGACGGATTGTTCAAGCTTCTCCCCCGTCATCTGGCAGATAGCGCCTTGTTTGCTGTTAATACGGGGTGCAGGGAGCAGGAAGTCTGTCAGCTCCGCTGGGATTGGGAAGTGGAAGTACCGGATTTAGATATATCGGTATTTATCTTGCCGGAATCCATCACCAAAACCGGTACGGAGCGTGTCGTGGTGCTTAATGCTGTCGCCGGGAGTGTAGTTGAGTCACGCAGAGGAATGCACAGAGAGTTTGTATTTACGTACCGTGGCTCACCTGTAGGGAAGCTTAATAACACTGCATGGAAGCGGGCATGGACGAAAGCAGGACTGCCTGGAGAGCACGGCATCCTGAAAGGAGTGCATAATCTGCGGCATACTTTCGGGAGGCGGTTAAGAGGTGCCGGAGTGCCCCTGGAGACTCGCAAAGCACTGCTCGGTCATGCAAGCGGTGACATCACAACGCATTATTCTGCGGCGGAGCTGGAGGAACTCCGGAATGCCGTAGAGAAGATCGTTGATCGGGGGATAGCACAAACTCCGACATTAACCGTCATAAAACATAATCAAAATGTTGAGTGTCGGAAAACTGTCGGAAATAAAAAAAGAGCTAACGGAAAATATCCGATAACTCTTTGATTAAATGGCGCGCCCGGAAGGATTCGAACCTCCGACCGCCTGGTTCGTAGCCAGGTACTCTATCCAACTGAGCTACGGGCGCGTAAAAACATTGACTAACGTCAAATGGTAGAGCCAAAAGAGCGGGG
>Ga0316202_10000728_pt1 | contig 31707 bp, 24 predicted proteins | sample 3monrhotite_MG_FD_204934 | JGI IMG/M metagenome (GOLD analysis project Ga0316202, IMG submission 204934) | Microbial mat bacterial communities from mineral coupon in-situ incubated in ocean water Damariscotta River, Maine, United States -... | ecosystem: Environmental > Aquatic > Marine >...
GGATCAGTCACCACCACACAACACACAAAGCCTGTTCCGTTTACTGCAATGTCGTCAACTGCGCATCTCTTACCGCAACGACATCGAACAACCGCTTAAACAAATTTTCAACGGTCGCGAACTCTCCACCGTGCGCGAAAAACTCGATGCAATCCATCGTGAAATTCGTAGCTCACGCCTGTTTGTCGCCACCCACATGCACGCCGGTGACGGCAATGTACATACCAACATCCCCGTACACTCCAACGACTACCACATGCTGCACGAAGCAGAAGATGTCGTAAAACGCATCATGGATATCGCACAAGAACTGGGGGGCGTCATTTCCGGTGAACACGGTATCGGCATCACCAAAATGCAATTTTTGGATCAGGCTACCATTGACGCCTTCACTCATTATAAAAAATCAGTCGATCCCGAAGAACGGTTTAACCCGGGGAAATTACTCGCAGGCTCAGGACTGGATAACGCCTACACACCCTCGTTACGCCTGTTGCAACAAGAAGCCCTTATCCTCGAAGCCAGCGAACTGGGAGCGCTCAACGACGACATCAAAGACTGTGTGCGCTGCGGAAAATGCAAACCGGTCTGCACCACACACATCCCGCGTGCCAACCTGTTGTATTCACCCCGCAATAAAATTCTTGCCACCGGACTGATTATCGAAGCCTTTTTATACGAAGAACAAACCCGGCGTGGTATTTCCCTGCGTCACTTCGATGAAATGAACGATATCGCTGACCACTGCACCGTGTGTCACAAATGTCTCGCACCCTGCCCAGTGGATATCGACTTCGGCGATGTATCGATTCGCATGCGCAACCTACTCAAGTCATTTGGTAAAAAAAATACCGGCATCAGCACCCGCGCCTCCATGGCCTACCTCAATGCCACCGACCCACGCACCATTAACTTAATGTACAAAGTGCTGTTGCAATGGGGTTTCCGTGGACAAAACTTAGCTTATCGCTGGGCAAAAAAACTCAGACTCATAAGAAAAAAATCTCGTCCTGCGGCCACCACAGGCAAAATGACGACGTCCACACAAATCGTCAACTTCATTAACAAACCTCTCCCCCGCAAGCTGCCGCAAAAAACGTTGCGCCAACTCTTGTCACTGGAAGATGCGAAAAACGTCCCCATTCTGCGTGACCCGAAAAAGGTTAACGAACAAAGTGATGCCGTGTTTTATTTTCCCGGCTGCGGCTCAGAGCGCCTGTTCAGCCAAATCGGCATGGCCACACTGGCCATGCTGCACGAGATTGGCACACAAACCGTGTTACCGCCCGGTTACCTGTGTTGCGGCTACCCACAAACCTCCGGTGGCGACGCCAACAAAGGTCAGCAAATTTCAGTGAACAATCAGGTACTGTTTCATCGCATGGCCAACACACTGAACTACATGGACATCAAAACCGTCATCGTCTCCTGCGGCACCTGCATGGATCAACTGCAAAAATATCGTTTCCAACAAATATTCCCCGGCTGCCGACTGCTGGATATACACGAATACCTGATGGAAAAAGAAGTGGCGCTTGACAGCAGCAATGGCACACATTACCTGTACCACGACCCGTGCCACAGCCCGATGAAAACCCACTCGCCCATCAACGTTGCCTCCACACTCATGGGCACCGACGTTTTGGCATCCGACCGCTGCTGCGGAGAAGCCGGCACCTTTGCCGTATCACGTCCTGATATCGCCACCCAGCTACGCTTCCGCAAACAGGAAGAATTGCACAGCGGCATCAAACAACTCACGGGAGCAGACAAGGTAAAAGCAGGCAACGTCAAAATACTTACCTCCTGCCCCGCCTGCCAACAAGGATTATCACGCTACGCAGATGACACCGGGCTGGACACTGACTACATCGTCGTCGAACTCGCCAAAGGGCTGCTGGGCGAAGACTGGCAGCAGCAGTTTATTGCCAACATCAAACAAGGCGGCATTGAGCAGGTGTTGCTGTGAAGAAAAAAACACCCTTTATTGATGAACCCGCCGCTGACACAGACGAAGAAAAGAGCAAATCCCAACTCAAGCGGGAAATGCACGCACTGCAAGCACTGGGAAAAGAGCTGGCTAACCTTCCCAAAGAACAGTTTGCCAAAATCGAACTTTCCGAAGAGTTATATGACGCGGTTGTCGAAGCGCGACACATTCATCAACACGGCGCACTCAAACGCCAATTGCAATACATTGGTAAACGCATGCGCACCGTGGATGCCGAAGACATTCGTGAACAAATCGACACCCTCAGCGGACAATCCAAACACGCTGCCGCTGCCCTGCACCATATTGAGCGTTGGCGCGACCGGCTGCTTGAAGATGGAGACACTGCATTAGCCGAACTGGTGGCAGAGTTTTCAAATGCGGATCGACAGTATCTGCGACAATTGATGCGCAGTGCGAAAAAAGAAACATTAGGAAACAAACCACCAAAATCAGCGCGGGCGCTGTTTAAATATTTGCGGGAGCTGACAGCAGAAAATACCGGGGAGTAATGTGTTCGGCGTATAAACCAGAGGTGGACAACCCTATTCTTCAATGAAAATTAGCGCCTTCCCCGGACTGGGCCCACTTAAAAATAATGCTACACAGGTTTTGCATAACGCCTGTATTTTCGGAAAACTTTCACGCCCACTGGCCATAGAATCCTGCGGAATGTCAGAACGTACGGCACGACGCTTGCCTGCCCAATTAGAAAAGCTGCTGAGTAAAACAAGCTCACGTTCGGATATCGCATGGGAAATACCAGATCATGCTGAACCGTGGTATTTTCAACAATTAACGCCTGCTGCATAAGGAATGGCGCAACGAGCAAGCCGCATGAAGTTAAAGCTTTTTGTATTTCTTCATCGCCTCGTCCTCCTCCCCGAGCAACTTCTGAAACTGTGCCGGAGTCAGACTCGTTTTCCGCAGCCATATTTTAGAAGCATGAATCTGCACCATGCCCGGCTCTTGCCGGGTGCGCTCAAGTATTTCAGTCAACACCGAATCACCCTGCGTAAAATCATCAAACAACTTCTCCTGCGCATACTTATGCGCAAGAAAACGCAAAGAAACATCAACAACCGTACACTTCGTCACCTCCCTTTTGTCCAGCATCCTCAACTCACGTAACTCCCTGCTATCGGCAGGGCCAACCCTGTGCAATGATAAACTTTCTCCCTCCTGATAAAGCACCACCTGCTTGACAGAAAACTCCTCCAGTTTCTCTTTCAGCGCCACAGCGGTAAAAGGCTTCGCCAAAAATTCATCGGCGCCCGCCTCCAGACAACACACCTTATAATCTGGGTTTGAACTACAAGCGATAATGGGCAGATAATGAGCCTCCTGTCTGATTGCCTTGATGGCCTCAATACCATTCATCACCGGCATATTCACATCCGTCAGACAGAGGTCATAGCTCGTGCCTTTTTTCCGGACATAATCAACAGCCTCATTACCATTGGCAGCCAGATCAAAATCGTATCCCCAAGCAATCAATTGCTCCTTATGGAGCATACGGGTAACGGGACAGTCTTCAGCAATGAGAACTTTCATTTTTCTGCTCTTGTTGTATTTTACAGGCTTTTTATTCCCTGGTATTCAGCTTTTCAGGTATGTGTGTTTTTGCTTTCTGGATGAAACTGAATGCCATAACCACATCGGTGTGATGAATCATCTCAAGCCTAATACTTTCAAAACAGGCCATACATGGAACATCTTCGAATATTTTTAGAGGTTTTATATGGCGCACATGCAAAAGTCGCAAAGATCGTCATTCTGGCGTGTCTTTAACCCGGGTCCAGGATTTAATCCCAATCACGTCACAACTGATGCCTTCATAACGCACTATGATCAAGGAAATAAGGGGACGCTATTTTCTATGTTATCGACGTTACTCTTATTCCAGAAAATCAATTACTCTGACCCCATTGATTCTACTAGGCCATGCTGAACCGTGGTATTTTCCACAATTAACGCCTGCTGCATAAGGAATGGCGCAACGAGCAAGCCGCATGAAGTTAAGGCTTTTTGTATTTCTTCATCGCCTCGTCCTCCTCCCCGAGCAACTTCTGAAACTGTGCCGGAGTCAGACTCGTTTTCCGCAGCCATATTTTAGAAGCATGAATCTGCACCATGCCCGGCTCTTGCCGGGTGCGCTCAAGTATTTCAGTCAACACCGAATCACCCTGCGTAAAATCATCAAACAACTTCTCCTGCGCATACTTATGCGCAAGAAAACGCAAAGAAACATCAACAACCGTACACTTCGTCACCTCCCTTTTGTCCAGCATCCTCAACTCACTTAACTCCCTGCTATCGGCAGGGCCAACCCTGTGCAATGATAAACTTTCTCCCTCCTGATAAAGCACCACCTGCTTGACAGAAAACTCCTCCAGTTTCTCTTTCAGCGCCACAGCGCTAAAAGGCTTCGCCAAAAATTCATCGGCGCCCGCCTCCAGACAACACACCTTATAATCTGGGTTTGAACTACAAGCGATAATGGGCAGATAATGAGCTTCCTGTCTGATTGCCTTGATGGCCTCAATACCATTCATCACCGGCATATTCACATCCGTCAGACAGAGGTCATAACTCGTGCCTTTTTTCCGGGCATAATCAACGACCTCTTCGCCATTAGCTGCCAGATCAACATCGTACCCCCAAGCAATCAATTGCTCCTTATGGAGCATACGGGTAACGGGACAGTCTTCAGCAATGAGAACTTTCATTTTTCTGCTCTTGTTGTATTTTTACAGGCTTTCTATTCCCTGGCACTCAGCTTTTCAGGTATGTGTGTTTTTGCTTTCTGGATGAAACTGAATGCCATAACCACATCGGCGTGATGAATCATCTCAAGCCTAATACTTTCAAAACAGGCCATACATGGAACATCTTCGAATATTTTTAGGGAAAAGGGGGCGGAGTGATTTAATTTCAGACAACCACCATCAAGCCTTTTTGTTTTGGAACGCCCTCTTTATTTATACCCCACCCGTCTACCTAATACTTTTCAATCTGCGCCCGAAAACGATCATTTCCCAATGGATAACTATAAGTAAGGGATTTTCGAATTTGATGAATATTTATTTCCGGGATCTGATGTTTGAACAGCTTCCGATAAACTTGCTGTCGGGTATATGAATCATGATATAGCGCTTCATATAAAATATGATCGGTTATTAGCGAATCTGGCTCGCCCCAGGCATGCCAGGCATAGCTGGACCAGCGATACTGATCAGGTGTCGTGACTATATTGGCGGCAACTACCTTGAAAAACACCGTAACGGTAACACGTCAGGAGATAGGAGTCGGCATCAACAAGGCTTGCCTTATGACGCCCTTTCCAAAGGGGTCTACTACGCCGGCAAGTCTTATTAATATAAGCGACATATAATCGACCAATGTGTTGCATGCGTTGGAGATTCCAATGTCCTCATATTCTTGAGTCATTAATAGATGTACGTGGTTGGTCATGAGGCAATAAGCATGCACCTGAACGTTATAGCGACGACAACCCTGTCCTAATACTTCAAAATAACACCGGTAATCGTCATCGGCGAAGAAACAAACATCGCGATTATTACCGCGCTGGAAATCAATGGGGTCAGAGCAATTGATTTTTTGGAATAAGAGTAACGTCTATAACATAGAAAATCAGTTACACTGACCCCATTGATTACAACTTTTTTCCGGCCAACCGCCAGCACTCTGAGGGAAAACTGTGAGAGCAAGCGTTTTGGATTTAGACGTAATTATACGTCATATGTGCATTATCTTGGTTTGCCTCTTGATTTCAGTTCATACTACGAAACCACCAGCTAATGCTGGTGGTTGTTTAGTTATCTGAAAAAAGGAACAGCATAATTTAGTTGGGCAGTTTACACCCATAAATTTATACTATTCAAAAGAACACCTCAATTACCGGCGTCTTACTTCTTTTTTCCTTTATTCTTTTTATTTTTCTTATTCTTATTCTTATTCTTATTTTTCTTAGCCTCTTGAATGCCTTTTCTTTTTGCGGACTTTTGAGCAAGGTTTTTCTTGGCAAGTTTATCAGCGTCTATTTGTTTAAGTTGCTTGACGGCTTTTTTCAGGCGATCTTCGGCTTTAGCCACTGAATCCTGTGCTTCGCGGGCATGCGAAGCGGCTTTCTTAGCGCGTTCGTCAGCTTTTTTAGCACTGACGACTGCTTCCGCAATTTTTTTCTGGGCCTTTTTAATTTCCTGTTTAATCTTCTGCTTCTTTTCTTTACTCATGATTGCCTTTCCTTAGTTAGACGTTAAAATTTCAATTGTGTTATCTAATGTGTCTCTTGGTTGTCATTCAGACGCTTTTCTCTATTGATTCCTCAAAGTAATTCGTGAACTCATCTTTCTCATGAACTTCTTTTGCTGAACCAGCGATATGGGGATCCAGTTTGCCAACCACGTCATCGTCTTTGTCTGGGTAATCCAGTTTGCTCAGAAAATGGCGCATGCAGTTAATGCGGCCACGTTTCTTGTCATCAGACTTAATGGCTGTCCAGGGGGCATCCCTGGTGTCCGTATGGAAAAACATGACGTTTTTAGCCTTGGTGTAATCGTCCCATTTGCTGAGGGAGGCAGTATCAACCGGACTTAGTTTCCATTGTTTGAGTGGATCTTTTTGGCGTGACTTGAAACGACGGAATTGTTCTTCTCGACTGACAGAAAACCAGTACTTATAAAAAATTAGACCAGAGTTAACCAGCATCCTTTCCAATTCGGGTGCTTGACGGAGAAATTCAAGATGCTCACGATCATCGCAGAAACCCATCACCTTTTCGACGCCTGCCCGGTTATACCAAGAACGGTCGAACAAGACGATTTCACCCTTGGATGGCAGGTGCTGAATGTAACGTTGAAAATACCATTGATTTCGTTCCCGAGCGTTGGGTTTCTCTAAAGCAACAACTTTAGCGCCACGTGGATTAAGATGTTCCATGAAGCGCTTGATAGTACCGCCCTTACCTGCGGCATCACGGCCTTCAAAAATAATAACGACGCGCTGTTTGGTGTCTTGGATCCAGCTTTGAACTTTGAGCAGTTCGATTTGCAGTAGATGCTTCTCTCGCTCGTAAGTCACCACATCCATTTTGGTCTTATAGGGAAAAGAGCCATCTTCATTCCAAGCGATCCTTTGACCTTTTACATTCAGATCAAAAATGATTTTTTTTGGTTTTTTCGTCGCTTTATTTTGGCTAGTTGCAGTCTGTTTTGTCATCGGTATTACTCAGGATTGTAAGATGTATCTTATATACATTTTACAATCGTATCACAAATCATTCAATAATGATAGGCTACAGATCCCCAACTTTGCATAGAAATTGGGGGAATAAAGTGCTTTATATGAATATCAAATTAGTCATAAATAAAACAACGATATATTGCTTTCTAATGATATTTTTTAGCACTTGTGCAACAACCCCTCAATTAACAACACATGAGGCTGCCAATCAATTTGTCAAGGCGATAAATCAAAACGATGTACAGGCATTACTTAAACTAAGCACACCTCCCTTTTATGTACATAATCAGCAATGGGAATCAGCTAAAGATGGCTATGGTTTTGTGCTGGGAAAACGAGACCAAATGATACTCAAAGATAACGAAAAATTATCCGTTTACATGAACATGCTGAACAGAGAGTTAAAAATTGATAGTGTCGATGGTGAATATATACCAACAGCCGAATATCCTCGATTTCATGATGAGTTGGGAAATTTCACTCTGGAATGAGAGTCACAAGATGTTTTTTATTTTTACGAGGAATGAGCGACGTCGAACATATTGTGATTCTGGGTGTTAACAAAAAAACAAAAAAAATAAAACGACTCTATTTTAATTAGGCCACGAGGAAACAACAGTGACGAAGGATAACTTTAACCCAAAAGGAAAAGTTTTTAAGCAACGATTACAAGCATGTTTAGATGATGCGAAAACTACTTACAAAATCAGCATTGGGCAGGATTCTGGACGAACCGTTACATGGCAAACCAAACATCATGTGGCTCACATGTTTCTCTATAATCAATATAAAAGCACCAAGCCAGAAAAATATCACTTGACGAAAAAAACAATATCCTGGGATCATTTTAGTGATCCAAAAATAGTTTGGAGCACCATCAAGCAGGCAGATTTTTAAGGAGCAAAAAAATTCAGCCCCTATTAAACTTAGAAATGCATGGAAAACTGGCTTTGAACCAGATGAAGAAGCAACCATAAAGTGTAGTAGTTCAGACTTGATCTGACAGTTACCAATCCTGATAGCAGGCTTGGCAGGTACACTGAGCTTGATTAAATTGCGTACGTGGCCCCGACCAAAGTTAAAAAACCATTTACACCTTTACGCCAGCCTCTTTCCCCAACAGCTCATACAGACTTTCTAAAATAACACCCAGCTCTGCATCAAGTTCAGCGGTTGAACGGTTACTCTGCTCCAGTTGATATGTTGCGTTATCGGCAAGTTTTAAAAGTGCTTTTTCCTGGTCTTCTTCCAAACCAAGGCCGAACAACATTTCTTCGAGTTCAGATACCATATTCTGCATAGTATTTTGTACTGTTTTTTCGTGATTTATTATTTTTTCACTTGTCAGGCTTATCTGACGCTTTGCCAAGTCAATGATATCATTAATCAGCAATTTACGCTGACTGTCTATGGTTGATTGGAACTGTAACGTCAGCAATCGATTACTCGCCATGTCGGCAAGCACAACCAAATGATCCTTTAGTCGTCCATACAGGTTTTCATTTTCAATCGGCATATTTTTAATCAAGAATACGATTGTTTCACTTCGGACTATCGTACGAACACCCGCACTAAAAATACGTTCTGGCTGACTTTGAAAGTGTTGCATCAGTTTGACTTCGAAAGAATTTGGCTCACAATTTATATGAATGACATTCTCTCCTGTCAAAATAACGCAAACACTCAGGCCAAACTCTTGAATCATTTGGTTTATTGCTTGTGCAACAGAAATTTCTTCATCAACATCATTCAATATTTTAACAAACTGAATGATGCGCCCTAACTCACTACTTGACGTCATGGCCTCCATGGCCACATTCATCGCATCCATAGCTTCTTTTTGAGCATTGGCAACGAGATACTTTTGTGCAAGTCGATATTTTATCTTTTCAAGCAATTCATTTCTATCGACAGGTTTTGTGACATATTCATCACCACCGGCTTCAAAACCTGCGAGACGCTCTTTAGGACCATCCAATGCTGATACAAAAATAACTGGTAGAAATCGAGTTTCAGGCTGGCTACGTAGTTCTTTACAAACCTCGTAACCGGACATCTCTGGCATATTAACATCGAGAAGAATCAAATCAGGTTTCTCTTCGCTAACCAATGCTAAACAACTCTTTCCTGAGTCCGCCTCAATCAGCGAATAATCAACCTCAAGTATCATTTGTAATATCAGTCGATTTTCTGCTACATCATCGACGATCATAATCGTTATAGGATTATTCATAACCTGTATTCTGATGTTTAAATATTAATTAAGAGTCTGATAACGTTATTTGTTGTGATAAAGCTATTTCATTCAATGTATCAATAGCGCTTTTTATGTCAAACCGACTGATTTGATCACTCAATTGAAGTAAGTTTTTCTGCTGGTTTTCGGGCAACATTGGGCACAATGCCATAACTTCTTCAGGATCAATATAATCTCCCTGCAACATATTTTTTGCCAAAAGATTCATATGTATGCCTAGCGATACCGGAGTTATTTCGGAAACAGTCGTAGTTTGTGGCGGTAACTGTGTCTCTTGTGACTGTTTATTCAGCTCCTGCTGAAAACATTCAAGCAACTTCTGATACTGCTCAGAGAATTTCGGAAATAGTTCTTCAAGCCGTTTAATATCGCCATTTTTTCCAGCCTCTTCCATTTCACCCGATAGTTGCTGGACTATATGTCCACTTAAATTACCAGAAACTCCTTTAATGCTGTGGGCTTGAGCACCAACTTCATCAGGATGATTGTTGTCAATCGCATGCTGTAATTTTTCAACGCGCTCAGGCATGTCACTCATAAATAACCTGATTAACATCGACAGGTTTTTCTCTTTGCCACCTATGCGTTCCAGCGCTTCCTCCTTATCCCAAACCAATAAACATTGAGAATCATTGATTTTTGACTGTACATTACTAACCCTTTCGTTCAACTTAAAAACTAGTGGATCCATGTTTTTATGTACATTATTATTTTTCTCTTCGTTCCCCTGTTTTTTCACGAAATTTTCAGCGTCCAACTTAGATTCCAATTTATGCGGAAGCCATTTAACCAGAATATCTTCCAATGTATGATTGTTCACCGGTTTCGCCAGATAATCATCCATCCCTGCCGACAGACACTTTTCTTTGTCACCCTGCATAGCATTAGCGGTGAATGCGATAATTGGTGTTTTTTCCAAATTTGCATCATTTTCATACAAACGCACTTCCCTCGTAGCGTCAAAACCATCCATTTCTGGCATTTGGCAATCCATAAAAATCAGATCAAAACTGCAGCTATTGATTAACTGTAAAGCCTCAAGGCCATTTCCAGCAGGAGTTACGGCGCATCCAAACCCTTCCAGCATTTCAGTGGCAACCACCTGATTCACAGGGTTGTCTTCAGCCAATAAGACGTGGGCATTAACAAATGAAGGTTTTTTAATAAAGTTAGATTTTTTCTTCTGAATAGTACTCCTTGTAACCAACGGAATATTTTCCCCTCGCTGTTTAGCCAGCAAAATAGTAGAAATCACTTTTGGTATTTCAGTTGGATAAACAGGCTTTATTAAATAACCATCGACACCCGCTTCCTTCAACCATTTTTGATCACTTTTCTTTGAGGATGACGCCACAAAAACAAGTGCGGGATTTTTTATTGATTCATTTCGTAGAATTTCCTGCACTAACATTTTCCCATCCATTTTTGGCATATGAAAATCCGTTATCACAAAATCAAAAGGAGCCTTTCTCTCAGCAGCTGATGTTAGCTTAGCCATCGCAGCACTCCCTGACGCAACGGCTTCAACATTTATTTTATACCTGGAAAGCTGCTCAGTTAACATTATTCGGGCCTCTTCCATATCGTCAACGACCAGAACATTGAGGTCAGAAAGAAGCGAATAATCATCGGATATGTGATTTATCTTAGAAGCATCAGCATCTTCCTGGAGCCGTAGCGTAAATGAAAATGTAGAACCTTTCCCTTCCTGGCTTTCAACTTCGATAGTACCTCCCATTATTTCACATAATTGTTTTGAAATTGACAAACCCAATCCTGTACCACCATATTTACGCGTCGTTGAACCATCCGCTTGATCAAACTGATTAAATATAAAATCTTGTTTATCTTCAGAAATACCGATGCCACTATCTTTAACAGAGATACGAACAACTCTTGTATTATTCGATGACTTAATCTGTTCCAATGTAAGCAATATATAACCTTGCTCAGTAAATTTAACTGCATTACTCAAAAGATTAAGCATGATCTGCCGTACTCGACCTGGGTCACCAATAAAAAACCGAGGAGTATCCGCTTTATAGTGCAAAAGCATTTCCAGGTTCCCACTTCGACATTTAATTGCCATCAATTCAGCAACATCTTCTGCCATAGACTGTAAATCAAAGGTAACTTCTTCCAGATCAAGTTTACCGGCTTCTATTTTGGAAAAATCAAGAATATCATTAATCAGGGAAAGCAAAGCATTCGCAGACTTCATACTCATTTCTGCATAGTTACGTTGTTGTGAGCTTAAATCAGTATCCAATAACAAACCTGTCATTCCAATCACACCATTCATCGGCGTCCTGATTTCATGACTCATATTGGCAAGAAATTCTGATTTTTTCCTGGCGGCTTTCTCCGCCAAGTTTCTAGCAACAATCAATTCTCCTTCTATCTCTTTTTGCTTGGTGATATCAGTACGAATAGCAACATAATTTTTTGGTTTTCCATTTTCCGTCAAAAAAGGAACAATAGTAGTGTCCACCCAATAGTAGTGCCCATCTTTAGCTTTATTAAAGATTTCACCATGCCAGACATCACCCTGCGCAATAGTTTGATACATATCCTTGAAGAACTTTGGACTATGGTATCCAGAATTGAGAAGACGGTGGTTTTTTCCAATCAATTCCTCATTACTATAACCACTGACCTCTGAAAACTTATCATTCGTAAATATAATGGTGCCTTTAACATCGGTAATTGCGACAATCGCATGCTGATCCAGTGCAAATTTTTGTTCTGCCAAATCGTTTAATGTTGACTGAGCTTGATCAGTACTTTCTTTCAATGCATTTTCATACATTACCCTTATTTTCAACATATGATTGAATGCTTTCGCTAATTGTCCAATTTCATTCTTCGCATCAATTTCAACCTGCTGACTCATGTCACCCGCTGCAACTTTCATGCTGGCCTGAGCAAGAACAATGATCGGATTGGTAATACGTCGCGCCAGAAAGACTGCAAAAAAAATGACAACCACACCAGCAAGTAATACCAAAAGCAACGTGACTCTTCCAAGCCAATGTGCAAACCCCAAAGCTTCGGCCTTATCAATTTCACTGATCAGTGCCCACTCAACCCCCGGTAGTCGCACAGTATTGTGTAAACCAATGACTGGTTCACCATTTGGACCTATGTATTCAAAAACTGATTCCTTCCACCCATTTATTGACGTTTTATTTTCATGTTCCGAGCTCCATGAACTGAACTGTTCGGTGCTGACTATCGTTCTCAAAATCTCACTGTTGTTATCGAAGATGGCTGTTCGCAATCGGCCATCCTCACCAACCAAATAATGCACTAGCGATGCTGACGCGCTTGTGTGTTTTCCCAGCACAGCCATTACCCGATCGAAACTGATTTCCATAGCAAGCACACCGAGCTTCTCGCCAAACTCGTCCAACAGAGGGGCCGTAAAAAAACCAGTAATGAAATGCTCGGATGGTGCGTAATGTTCCAGATCGGAAAATATTGCCTGCCCAGTTTGGGCCGTATGCTTAAAACTACGAGCAAACTGAGTGTCTGCAAAAGGCCCAGTAAGTAAGTTAGTACCCAAGTCAGACTCTCCAGCTACGCTGTAGAGAATATTACCGTCCTTGTCGATAAGAAACAGATCAAAGAAATAATCATATTGGCGAGTCAAGGTAACGAGATCATCCTGTGCTGCATCTACCAATGAAACCCATTCATCGCTTTTAACAAAATCGTTCAAGCTCTTGCCACTGGACTGCCAGCTTTTCTTCAAATCCATTAAAAAATCAGCATTATGCTGTGATTTAGCTTGACTGTTGAGATCCATAAAACGATATTCAAACCAATTTTGGATATATTGCACACTCAATCGTGCTGAGTCTTCCAGGCTTTTTGAGGCTGCCTGCACAAGACTGGCATTTGCCTGCTGATAACTAATCCAAGATACGATAACCAACGGTAGCAGCGACAACAATAAAAACCACAATACCAAGCTATGGCTTAGGGAATTGTATTTTTTTCCTAAAACTTCGGTGTTGTCGGGTGTTATTGACTCATCCATGGGCGATTCCTGCAAGCCATTCAATGTTGGTTTTTTCAGTTTGCCTTATTATCAAAGCGAGTATCAGCAAAGATATCAATATCGTTTCCAGCTTGCTTAATATCTGCCTCGCCAGACTGAAAATAGGGACGATATTCTTCATAAGCCACCAAAGCCGCATAATGATCGGCCAATGGAATATAGAGTGCCTGAATAGTTTGCTTGCCCGATGTTATCGAGGCAGCATGAGCACTGCTCCACAGAGAATTTGAAATCAACACTCGAACAAACCCTAAAAGGAGCAGCGACAGCTTTATCACTGTTGTGAAGTGAACCTGCCTGTTCATATTAACTCCATTGAATAAAACAAATTTATTTCTGCCTGTGTGTGCATATACTTGTAGCGATTAAAATTCAGGCATAATTACGCGCCCTCTTCTCTAATTACCCGCATCCTTGCAGACATCAGTCTCGAAACTGAACGTTATTTCTACATTTTTGTTCAATCAGAATGAACAAGTACAAGCTAAACCTGAGCACTCAATAAGGCGGCTCCTTCTCATAATGCCAACGAACCAACTACCACCTGGTTGCGACCATTGTTTTTTGCTGTATAAAGCGCCTTATCGACACGATTAAAAAATGATTCAAAATCATTATCTTCTGGACTATATTCGGCAATACCAAAACTGGCCGTCACAAGAATAGTTTGTGGCATCAATTGTTCAATCTGTTGCCGGAGTCGTTCTGCTTTATTCTGGCAATCACTGATGTTGCAACAATCAAGCAAAAGGATAAATTCTTCCCCTCCCATGCGGGCTGCGACATCTTCTGCTCTGCAACTACTATCCAGTATTGCTGCAATTTCTCGCAACACTACATCACCGACCGCATGTCCATGCTGATCATTTATGGCTTTAAAATGGTCAACATCCAACATAATCATGCTTAGCGCATTACCATGTCTTTTTGCCCTGGCCATTTTTTGGGCTGCGACATCCAACAGATAACGACGGTTGAAAATTTCCGTCAATTGATCCCGTGTCGCCAGATGTTGAAGCTGCTGATGCTGCTGAATGATCGTTATATGGGTTTTTACTCGTGCCATGACGATGGCAGGCCTAATCGGTTTGGTAATAAAATCAACCGCACCTAACATTAGGCCACGTTCCTCATCGTCAGCTCCGGTTTTCCCAGTGATAAAAATCACCGATATGCTATTTGTTTTTTCATTATTTTTCAGTTGCTTACAGACCTCATAACCATCCATGTCAGGCATCACGATATCCAGCAATATAAGATCGGGGCCTGTCTGCGCTAACTCCAAAGCCTTTGGACCATTGTTGGCCACTTTGATGCGATAGTCGTCCTTTAACAGTTGCGCCAACAACTGGAGATTGCTTGCGGCATCATCAACAATCAGTATCACTGGTTTTTCCGCCATGAATAGTAACCTTCCAATGTATCTAAACCTGAGGGGAATAGCGGCATTGCGGGAGAAATATTTACATCTAAGGTTTAACGAAGTATCAGGAGAGAGGGATTAACAATCATTTCGCCAGTCTTGTTGTCTCTAAAAAACCCCAAAAACAATAAAGCCCCAATCAATGGGGCTTTAAAGCGTAAACTTCACATTTAAGTTTATGGTAATTCTTAAAACGGAAGGCTACGATAATTAAACGTGTCAAGCATACAAATTTTATTTTATTCCTATTAATACATAAATTTACTCATGCGGATCGCATTATTATGTTTAGATTAATGAGAATATTGTAAAGTCGTAGTGCTTTTTGGAACTTCGACTTTACATTTTTCAGTTAATAAATCATCCAAAATGTGCTCGAAACGATAATATGACCGTATTTCAAAAGATTATTCGTCCTCTCCTATGATATAGAACTTCCGCTATGCAAGTGATAGCGGACCTTGGAATTTTGTAGCTGGAATCCTGTTATTTACTCGATTGAAAACATTCAGGGTATTCGTTTTTGGGGTCGACGTCCTATGCAAATAGTTAATTTCCTGCCAACCACAATCTAAGCCTTAGGCCCCAGCCTGTTGTATAACCCACTTCGGTAAAGTCAATATTGCCTTGTGAGTCGACAACAAAGCTAGTTGGTACACCCCGCACACCGAAGCTTTTTGCTATCTCCCCATATTCATCCACTATAACGGGAAAATTAATTCCTTTCTCTTTGAGATAATCCTTAATGTCTTGATCATTACCGGACTGCATAGCAATAGTGATAACTTTATGGTCTTCACTAATAGCCGCGATACTATCTTCTTCCATTTTACAGATGGAACACCACGTCGCCCAAAAATGTAGCAATATTGGTTGATCTTGATTGGATTGAATATTGAAGACTTGACCATTAAGCAGAACACCGTCCAACGGTGGCACAACGCCTTCCACAAGATTACGTTGCAAGTAAGTTTTAACAGCGATAAAAACTAACAGAATAAAAATGATTTCGATGCTGTATTTTAATATACGACTTTTTAATTGAATTTTAACTTTTGGTAGCATTATTCTGTGACAGATTTTCAGCGGTTGCAGACATATGCAGTTATTTATTGGACGGCTGCTGTCAGCCAAAAGCAGTCAGGCAATTAAAATACTTGTTTAAATGATAACAGCTTACACTCTAACAGCTCTTGCTGACCCTTTATATGTTGAGCCACTACTCGGATTTAAACAGCTGCCCATTGATTTTGTGAGTGCGCTGTATTTATTCATACATTGGCTAACACATTTATTGAAACTCTGACCTATACCTCTATACGAGGTCTCAAAAACAGTAACTTAGAGAGTTTCTAAGAGTGTCACATAATAATCCCTTTCCTTTTTTTATGAACCGCTCATTGCCCGTTGTTCCAATGCTTCTATTCTAGCTTCAATCGGAGGATGTGATGAAAACAATGCCAAAATACCACCTTTGTCATTAATACCAAAAGCGGCCATTTGTTCTGGCAGGGCTTCAGGTTCCACTTGTCCAAGGCGCTTAAGGGCACCAATCATATTTTGGTGCCCCGCTAAATCCGCGCCGCCAGTGTCTGCAATAAATTCACGTTTTCTTGAAAAGTACATCACAATGGTTGAAGCCAGAATGGATAAAACAACCTGCGCAATTATCACCGTCACAAAATAACCGATGCCATGCCCCTGATTATTTTTTAAAATCACACGATCAACAACGTGTCCGACAACGCGTGACAAAAAGACAACAAAGGTATTCACTACGCCTTGAATCAATGCCAGCGTGACCATATCGCCATTAGCAACATGGCTCATTTCATGACCGACAACGGCTTCAATTTCTCCTTGCGCCATATTATCGAGCAAGCCTTGTGACACCGCCACCAAGGCTTTATTTTTACTGGCCCCTGTCGCAAAGGCATTCATAGCAGAGGAGGGGAAAATAGCCACTTCTGGCGCTTTTATACCGACAATATTTGCCTGCTTTTCAACGGTATCGATTAACCATTTTTCTATATTGGTGCTTGGGTTAGTAATCACCACCGCACCGGTCATGCGTTTAGCCATCCATTTAGACATCAACAATGAAATAAATGAACCACCAAAACCAATCACACCAGAAAGTATGACTAATGCTTGTATATTAAGATCTGAGCCATTCTCCGCTAGTATGCTGTCAACGCCTAATAGGCGCAAAGTAATACTCAGCACTACCATTATGGCAATATTGGTCATAATAAATAACATAATCCGCTTCATTGCTTTACCTGCTTTAGTTGATTAAACGAGTCTAACTCCAGCTTACAATATTTATATCTTTCCATACCAATGTGACAAAATAAAAGTGGTTCTTATTTTAAACTCAAGAATTAATTGCCAAATGGCTCAGTATACATGAGCCTTTGAGCGATCAATTCCTGAGTACTTTCACAAATTATACTCCTGACAGGCAGCTTCGCAGCGATAGCGGACCTTGATGTTTTATAGCCGCAATCAAGTTATCCATTCAAAAGCAGACATTCAGAACGGCCAAAATCACCGGGAAAACACGGCGTAGTGAGGAACGAGCGTAGTTGTGTTTTTCCGAGTGCATTTTAATTGTTATGTAATGGATTCACCATACAATGTGCCTTTAAATACGTCGACTTCTTTCTCATGAAAGCCAAGAGCACGCTCCATAGTAGAACTAATGTAAAACTGATTTCTTTTTTTGGTTGGGATTGAAAAAAGAACGGAGACACCCATCAAATATAGGTTCGGTGCAGCCATAAAGGATATTTGATGCAGATATTTTATGGGTGTCCCTATCCGTCAGACTGGTGCGATAGCGGCTGCATACTCCGGAGCGGCTATTGCCGACGGACCTCCTTACACTTATCGCGGAACATCCTGGCAAGTCCGGAGTCTAATCACGCTGACTGGCAATGGTCGCTGATGTTTGGCCAGCCGCATTTGACGTGGGAGACTGCACGACGATGGTTAAAACAATCGCGGTGACCGCCGCATCCCTCGTGGCCCTGATTGCACTGGGCTACTTTTTGATAATGGGTGTCGGAAAACCCATTAGCACCGATCTTTCTGTCATTGGCCAGGGCAAGCCGGCTCTGGTTCTGGCCTATGAGAACTTTTCGCCTACCGGCGGAGACGCGCTTAATCGCCTGCGTCAGGTCAGGAGCGATTACGATTCGCGGCTTGATTTTGTAGTGGTCGATTTGGGAACTCCGCAGGGGCGCGCGTTTGCCAATCGCTATCAGCTGGTCGATGGTCAGGCGGTGTTCCTGAAGCAGGATGGTCAGCCACTGCAGGTCACAAGCATACCGGCAGACGAGCGGGAGTTGCGCAGTCGTCTGGAATCCAAGCTGGCGGCTGTGGAATGAGCCTGGCGCTGGATTAGAAGAGAAGGAAGTACTGGGGCACCGATCAAATTAAGAAGTTGGATCGCTACTCAATGCTGTTGAAAAACAGGCGTGCATTTAAAGTTAAAACAAAATCATATCCCACATCCCGTGGCTCCTGCTGCAGGTATCTTGGAGTAAACCCTTGATTTGTAAATACCCCAAGAACACATTGTTCGAATTAACGATATTGTTCTAGCGCTTCGGTGTACGTTAAAACCCTCGCCGACCTCAATTTGCATTTCGAAACTGTACCAACTCTCAGGGTAGGCGGTTACCCCTACGGCCTGCAAGATTCTCTGTGTACGCTTCGTCTGCCTTGTTCGCAGGATTCCCACCCACTCCACCACACTCGATACCGGTGGTTGGCTGAACCTTACCGGACGGGGACTTCCACCCTGCAAGGTACACCAAGAGCTTCGCTTGGCCCTCTAACGATTAAGCTCAGTTGACCCCAAAAGCAAGCAAAGCGCCACTTTTGGTGGTCAACTGGAGTGCCTTGTATGCAGAGCTGTTTATTCGTGTAAACAGGAATCGGTTAGCAATATCCAGCGGCAACCTATCCCTGTCAAAAAGCTCTGTAGGGATTTTGTTATTTTCTGTCTTGCGCTTTTATATAAATTCTAGCCTAAAACGGAATATCATCATCAAAATCACCCATGCCGCCTCCAGCCGGTGCAGTGGCGGGTTGCTGTTGTGGGGCAGCACCTGAGGATTGACTGGGTGACTGATTGAAATTACCACCACTTCCTCCTCCACCACCACCACCACGGCTGTCCAGCATTTGCATTTCGTTGGCAATAATCTCGGTGGTGTACCGGTCGTTACCACTTTGGTCCTGCCACTTGCGAGTTTGCAGCTTACCCTCGATATATACCTTGGAGCCTTTTTTCAGGTATTCACCCGCGATTTCTGCCAAACGACGGAAAAATACCACACGATGCCATTCGGTATTTTCCTTTTGCTCACCGGTGCTTTTGTCTTTCCAGCTTTCACTGGTGGCTACGGTGACATTGGTCACCGCACCGCCATTGGGCATATATTTCACTTCGGGGTCCTGTCCCAAATTACCGATCAAGATGACTTTGTTTATGCCACGCGCCATTGTTTTCTCTCCTGCTTGTAAACTGCTTTATTCAAGAATAATCGTAACTATTCAACCTGGTTTTTCAAATGTACGGTAACAGCGCAGACTGCCTTTGATTTGTTCGAAGACGTTTATTCGAAGGCAAGGCAAAAGCGCGGAGTTTACTGGTGTCAATAAGCGCTCTTGACGCAGTCATCAGACAAATCAGCGACAAGCTGAGCCGTTACGAATCATTAGTTGTCTTGTTTGTCTGTATTGTCAATAAATTCATCATCCGCCGCAAAGGCTTTAAGCGCCTCGCGGTCCAAAGCGTGCAAGTCTACTTTCAAATAGGCGACACCGTCCTCGGCAATCACCACCGCTTCGGCAACACCGGTCACTCTGGTGAATTCACCCACCAGATGTCGAGCCTCGTCTTCGCTGACGGGCCCTACCCGCACTAGGTGGCTACTGAGATAACGCGGGCTTTGCATGGTGGCTGCCACCAAAAACCACACGGCCGACATACCTGCACACAAGCCAAATACCGCTTCAAAACCCAGAGCGCCGTACAACCAGCCACCCAACACACCGCCAAAAAAAGCACCAAGAAACTGTGAGCTGGAATACATTCCCATGGCCGTGCCTTTGTTATCAGGCGAGACCATTTTCGCTACTAATGAAGGCAATGAGGCTTCCAGCACATTAAATGCGGTGAAAAAAATGAACAATCCCAGCACGATGCTGGTAACCGAGCTGTACCCAAACATGAAAACCAGCTGGCCTACACCCAACACCAACACCGAGGCGGTGAACACCGTTTTCATGCGGCGCTTTTTCTCGGCAATGATGATAAACGGCACCATCAGCAACATGGCAAACACCATCACCGGCAGGTAGATGTACCAATGCTGCTCGGCGGCCAGTCCTGCATGATCACGCAAAGCCAGCGGCAATACCACAAACGTCGCCGTAAGCATCATGTGCAATACCATGATACCAAAATCCAGGCGCAGCAATTGTGGATCGCGAATCACGTTTTTAAGCTGGGCGGGTACCGTCTGTGCATCGCGATGCAAAACACTGCGCACCGGGTTTGGCACCACAAAATGCAGCACGGCGATGGCTACCAGTGCCAGCACGGCAGTCAGCCAGAAAATGCCATCCACACCAATCCAGTTGCTAAACAATGGCCCCATCACCAACGACACGGCAAAGGCCACGCCGATGCTCATACCGATGATGGCCATGGCTCCGAGGCGTTTTTCTTCGCGAGTCAGATCCGCCACCAGCGCCATTACTGCTGCGGCAATGGCGCCCGCACCTTGCAGAGCCCGACCAAAAATCACACCGCTCATGGAGTCTGCTGTGGCCGCCACCACACTGCCAATAACAAAAATCACCAACCCAAGAATGATCACTGGTTTGCGGCCAAAACGATCCGAGGCCATGCCAAAAGGAATCTGCAATGCGGCTTGGGTCAGGCCATAAATACCAATGGCCAGGCCGATAAGCGCGGGCGTATAACCTTCCAGCGTTTCCGCATACAATGCAAACACCGGCAGAATCATAAACAGCCCCATCATTCTCAGGCCATAAATACCCGCCAGGGAAAATACGGCGCGACGCTCGGTGGGTAGCATGGCGTCGTCTGTTGTCATTTTATGGGTAGTTTTGTGGGAGGCGGATTGCGTCACTACGATACTTGCTCAACGTTAATTTATTGTTGCTGGTTTTTGCGTCGTTCAGACAGAACGGCGTATGATATCAGGTTTGCGTTCCGCCGGAAAAACTCACGTGCCTTTTTCGACCCGCCCGACCCGGAAAACGTCGATGCCTGGAACGCTAACGACAGCAACACCAACAACGAGATATAGTCAGTATGGATTTAATACGTATTCAGGGTGCCCGCACCCACAATCTCAAAAATATCGACGTGGAATTACCACGAGACAAACTCATTGTGATTACAGGGTTATCAGGCTCGGGTAAATCCTCTCTGGCCTTTGATACCATTTATGCTGAGGGTCAGCGACGTTATGTGGAGTCGCTCTCCGCCTACGCACGCCAATTCCTGTCAATGATGGAAAAACCCGATGTAGACCACATTGAAGGACTGTCTCCGGCCATTTCCATCGAGCAAAAATCCACTTCACACAATCCCCGCTCTACTGTGGGCACCATCACCGAAATTTACGATTATCTGCGATTACTATTCGCTCGCGCTGGTGAACCGCGTTGCCCTGAGCACGATACCAGCCTGGAAATGCAAACCATCAGCCAGATGGTGGATCAAGTGCTGGCCCTGCCGGAAGGCACAAAAATCATGTTGCTGGCACCGGTGGTACGCAATCGTAAAGGTGAGCATCTCAACGTATTTAAAGATTTGCGCGCCCAGGGTTTTGTGCGTGTGCGCGTTAATGGTGAATTATTTGAGCTTGGCGGTGTGCCGGAGCTGGACCTGCGCAAAAAACACAGTATCGAGGTTGTTGTAGACCGACTTAAAGTACGTGATGACCAGCAATCACGACTGGCCGATTCCTTTGAAACCGCGCTGGCGCTCACCGATGGCATTGCCTCGGCGGTGTTGATGAACGATGCACAAGGAACAGATGGAGAGCAGGAGCTGTTATTTTCTGCCCAGTTTGCCTGCCCGCAATGTGGCTATTCATTACCGGAACTGGAACCGCGCATGTTTTCTTTCAACAACCCGGCAGGCGCCTGTGGCGGTTGTGATGGTCTGGGCGTAAAACAGTTTTTTGATGCTGAGCGTGTGGTGCGCCACCCGGAGCTATCCCTGCCTGCGGGTGCTATTCGTGGCTGGGATAAGCGCAATGCCTATTATTTCCAGATGATCAGCTCACTGGCAGAACACTACCACTTTGAGTTAGACACATCATTCCATGAGTTGCCAGAAAATATTCAACACATTATTCTCAATGGCAGCGGTAAAGAAGAAATCGAATTTCGTTATTATAAAGACCGCCATAACAACAGCGGTACTTTCACCAGCCGCACTCACGCCTTTGAAGGCATATTGCCCAACATGGATCGCCGTTATCATGAAACCGATTCTAATGTGGTACGCGAAGAACTGGCGAAATATCTCAATACTCGTTCCTGCCCCGATTGCGCTGGTACACGTCTGGCCGAAGGCCCTCGCCACGTATTCGTTGCACAATCAACGCTACCCGAATTGACCGCGCTACCGGTAGGCCGGGCACAGACTTTTTTTGCTCAATTAAAATTAGCGGGCCATCGAGGGCAGATTGCAGAAAAAATTGTCAAAGAAATCGGCCAGCGACTGGATTTTCTGGTCAACGTCGGCCTCGACTATCTTTCGTTAGACCGTAGCGCTGATACCCTGTCCGGTGGCGAAGCACAACGCATCCGTTTGGCCAGTCAGATCGGTGCCGGGCTAGTAGGCGTAATGTACGTGTTGGACGAACCCTCCATCGGCTTGCACCAGCGTGACAACCAGCGCCTGCTCAATACACTCACTTATCTGCGAGATATGGGCAACACCGTCATCGTCGTCGAGCATGACGAAGATGCCATCACCAGTGCAGATCATGTGCTGGACATCGGTCCCGGTGCCGGTGTGCATGGAGGTGAAATTGTTGCGCAAGGTACGCCGCAGGAAGTCATGGCGAATGAAAATTCGTTGACCGGTGCCTACCTGTCTGGACGCAAGTCCATCGTCATCCCTAAGCAACGCACTCTGCCGGACGCGACACGACAAATCTGTATTCGCGGCGCATCAGGTAACAACCTGAAAAATGTGGATGTCGATGTCCCTGCTGGACTAATGACAGCGGTAACCGGCGTGTCGGGTTCCGGAAAATCCACACTGATCAACGATACTCTGTTTCGTTTTGCCGCGCAGCAAATCAACAATAACCAGGAAGCACCTGCGCCAATGGAAAAGATAGAAGGTCTTGAGCAATTCGACAAAGTGGTGGATATCAACCAAAGTCCCATCGGTCGCACACCGCGCTCAAACCCCGCCACCTATGCAGGTCTGTTTACACCGATCCGTGAATTGTTTGCTGGCACCCAGGAAGCACGCGCACGCGGTTACACACCAGGACGTTTCAGCTTTAACGTTAAAGGTGGCCGCTGTGAAGCCTGTCGTGGTGACGGTGTTATCAAAGTGGAAATGCATTTTCTGCCCGACATCTACGTGCCCTGCGATATCTGCAAAAGCAAACGCTACAATCGCGAAACGCTGGAAATTAAATACAAGGGGCTCAACATTTATGAAGTATTAGAGCAAACAGTGGAAGACGCACGTGATTTTTTTGATGCCATTCCATCAGTAGCACGTAAGCTACAAACCCTGATGGATGTCGGTCTCAGCTATATCAAGCTAGGCCAGGCGGCCACTACATTGTCCGGCGGAGAAGCGCAGCGCGTAAAACTGGCACGCGAACTCTCCAAGCGCGATACCGGCAACACGCTGTACATTCTCGATGAACCCACTACTGGCCTGCATTTTTATGATATCGAGCAACTACTCGGTGTGTTACATCGATTGCGTGACCACGGCAATACCATCGTAGTCATTGAGCATAATCTGGATGTGATTAAAACAGCTGACTGGGTCATTGATCTGGGACCGGAAGGTGGTGAAGGTGGTGGCACAATTGTCGCCTGTGGTTCACCAGAAAAAATTGCTGCGACAGAAAACTCCCATACTGGCCACTTCCTGAAATCAGTTCTGGAATCCACCCCACTCAGGGCAACGGGTACGTATTAACCTGAATCATACGAGTATTTTCACCCACTCAGCATGAGCTCTTGATCCATAGAGTGGATGAAATTTTACACGCTACGTTGTCACTCATGCTAAGAAATTACTATCCCACACTACGCAAGCACGACCACTCGCGGGTTTCAGGTTAACAATAATCTGCAAAAGCCAAAAACTTTGACTACTATTGTGCCATCGAATGCAATGAAATCAGGACATTGCTACCGAATGCATCACCGAGCACCCTAAAAATACGCAACAAATACAAAAAAACAGGTACCAATTCAGGATGAGTCTACCTCAGGATCACATCGCTAGACCGGAGCACGACAACGCTGATGCCAATCAGCACACGGAGAATACCTTCATGAGCGAACCTGCCAATAAGATACACACGCTTTCGCCCGCCACTCCATCCAATATAACCGAGCAACAACAATGGTACGAAGAAGACAACATCAACCTCGTTGATCTGTGGCTGGAACTTGTCAAACATCGCACAATAATTTTTACATCGGTGGCCTTGGCCCTCATCGCCGGTTTGCTAGTGGCCTTCCTTCTGCCACAAAAATACAGCTATACAACCACTATTGAAATCGGCAGCACATTGACTCAAACCGCCTCCGGCACGGTACCGCAATTAATTGATCCTCCTGAAACCGTGCTGGCAAAAATACAGGAAAGCTATATTCCGTTAGCACAGCAGCAATTTCACAAGACTCATCCTGATAACAACTCTCTCGACAAAATTGATGCGCGCATCCCCAAGGACAGCCAATTGGTGGTACTAGAAACCAAAGGTGCCGAAAAAAATAACGCAGATTACTTGCAACAGTTGCAAACTATCACGAAATATTTATTGCAAGACCATCAAAGGGTGATGAATGTTTATCAGGCCCGTCTGCACAATCAACTATCCCAGGCCGAAATAAAGCTGGATGAAATTACCGACCCCAGTACTCTGGGCACACAACAAAAACAACTGGAAAGTAAACTCAACAACGCCCGCATTAAACTGGATGAGCTACGTGACCCGCGCATGTTAGCCGTGCCACGGCAACAACTGGAAAACAGGCTCGCCCGTGAGGAAAAACAATTAACCGATTTAAAAGACCAAGCCAAACTGGTCAAGGCACGCTATCAACGTCTGGATGAAATCGACACCCTGTTAAAACAACAAGTCACCGACTTGGAATCACAAATTAATTCCTCGCTCACCCAGCGCAAACGCGCCATTGGCAACATGCAAAGTGAATCAGCAGCCATGGCCATGCTGCTTATTGATAATGGCATCCAGCAAAACCGCACACGACTCGCTGCCTTGCAGGAACGTCTATTCATCGGCCAACAAAACCTGCGACTGGAACTGGAAGAAAAAATCGCCACCAATCTGCGCAGCCAGAATATACAGAACAAACTCATTGATAAAACTAACAGCGAACTCAGCCGCCTGGACATTGGCAACCAACGTGCTCTACAACGCCATCAGCCCGAAATCGGCAAGCTCGAAGAAAAACTCACCAAACTCTCGGCTGACACCCGACGTTCCATTGAACGTCAACAGCACACCATTACCCAGATTGAAGCACAACTGGACAATTTGAAAGCCACTCGCGCCATTGCGCCACCAATGCAGTCGTTACAACCCGTCGGCCCTGGCAAAAACCTTATCATTATTCTGTCTTTAGTGCTCGGTTTGATGCTCGGTGTTTTTGCCGCATTCTTTGCCAGTTTTTTACATAAGGTCAAACAACAAAAAATGGTCGCAAACCCGAGCTAAGGAACGCGCATGAAATAACTTCCCTGTTTGGCGCCCGGCTTTAGTGCGTATTCATTCGTTCTGATTGAATAAAAGTGCAGGAATACCCTCTGGGGCACAAGTAGTCGTTCTATTTCGAGCTTTTGTGATTTGCGTGTTCCTATTCCTAATACATCATCAAGACTACATTTTGATGGTGTACCAAGCGAAATTTCCTTTTGTTTAGGCGAGCTTGATCGTCAAAAAACCAACCTCTGTATCCTGACAATATTTGCCGTATTGACTATGGCCTACAAATAATACCCTAGAAAAAAACAAAGACCTGCGCATCAGAAAACCGCGCTTTATCCTTAAATATTATAAGTATATTTTGACAAAGCAAAGTGAAATCCGGAGAATAGAATCCGGCTCTACAAAAATAACAACGAACCATTGGTAACACCTGTTGAGTTCCACCTCGGGAACTCGTCGTCAAGGTACACGGTGCAAGGCATGTGGGAGGCTTGTGCAAACACGGGTACCGCAGCAGTAGATGGAGAGAGTTATGAGCAGTACACAGAAACAACACGAACCCCATGTGGATTTTGATGAAATGCTGGCATTGGCCAAGACCGACCCAGCCACCTTCGAAGCCAAACGCACAGAATATATCGAGTCATTTCTGGCCAGCGTCCCGGCTAAAAAACAAACACGATTGAGGGGGCTTCAATGGCAAATCGACCAAACACGTCAACTGGCCCGCACACCTATGGCCTCGTGCATCGCCATTTCCGGCATGATGTGGGACTCCCTGCACCTGCTGGGTGATCAGCAACGTGAGTTGGTCGGGCTGACCACCGGGCAGACACCTCCGTTCGCCAACATTAAGAAACCGGCACCTGTGACCAAGGGCGCAATTATCCCTTTCCCTCGCGCTGAACGTCTCAAAAAAACACAATAAAAAACCCGCACTCCCGGTTCAACGGTGGTGCGGGTCTGCTTTCAGTAAACCTCACTGTCAGCTGGAACAGCCTATGATGAACTCATCATATCTTTCGCTGTGACCAACAAAATAATAGTAGCTACCACTCCTACAATGATCAAACCTGCTGTAAACGTCATAATTACTTCTCCTGTGTTGCTGTTGCTGTGTATCTACCCTTGGGATCACCGGTATTTGACTAAACCACTCGGTAATTCCTTAGTTAACATATGGCTATAATATAGCCCTAGACAATTCCCATGTAAACAAAAAGGCCATAAGTATTCTCTATGGCCACCGCAGCCTTCCCTCTGCCACAAAGCTAAAACAGGCTTGATTCACAACAAAAAACCCCGCGATAGCGGGGCTTTTGATTAAAATTATTAATTCGCTTGGTTAATAAGCGGTTATTTTTTCGTGTAACTCTCAGCTGTTCGACAAAAACTCTTAAGCCACACCGATTCTCACATCCTCCTTCTTGGTGAACAGCAATTCGCCACCCACTTTATCCACCAGAATCACATCACCCGGTTGAAAGTGCGCCGAGAGAATGTCCTGTGCCAAGCGATTCTCGATGCCATGCTGAATCGCCCTTTTCAGGGGCCGCGCCCCATAAACAGGATCAAAACCCGCTTCACCCAACTGATCCAGTGCGGCTTCTGTCAGTTCCAGATCCATATCACGATCTCGTAATCGCGCCTTCAGATAATCAATCTGGATACGGGTGATAGCACGAATCTGCTCACGACCCAACGGATGGAAGACCACAGTTTCGTCCACCCGGTTGATGAACTCCGGTCGGAAATGACCACCAACGATCTCCATCACTGCGGCTTTCATGGCCTCATAGTTCGCTTCACCCGCCATTTGCTGGATCACGTCAGAACCCAGGTTAGAAGTCATCACGATCACCGTATTACGGAAATCCACCGTGCGACCATGACCATCGGTAAGCCGACCATCATCCAGCACCTGTAACAAAATATTGAACACATCCGGGTGCGCCTTTTCCACTTCGTCCAGCAGAATCACCGAATAAGGTTTACGTCGTACCGCCTCGGTGAGATAACCGCCTTCTTCGTAACCCACGTAACCAGGCGGCGCACCAATGAGCCGTGCTACCGAGTGTTTTTCCATGAACTCGGACATATCGATGCGTACCATGGCTTCTTCGGTATCAAACAAAAATGCCGCCAGGCTTTTGGTCAGTTCGGTTTTGCCCACTCCCGTCGGTCCAAGAAACAGAAATGAACCATTGGGTCGATTCGGGTCCGACAGGCCCGCGCGTGAACGCCGGATAGCATTTGCCACCACTTTCACCGCTTCATCCTGTCCCACCACCTGCTCACACAATGCATCTTCCATTTGCAGCAGTTTTTCACGCTCACCTTCCAGCATTTTGTTGACCGGAATACCAGTCCACTTGGAAACCACTTCCGCAATTTCTTCTTCAGCGACTTTGTTACGCAACAGCTTCATGTCCATCATTTCTGCTTGCGCCGCCATATCGAGTTCTTTTTCCAGATCAGGGATTTTTCCGTACTGTACTTCCGACATCCGCGCGAGATCACCGGCACGGCGAGCCGTTTCCAGTTCCTGCCGGGCACGATCTAACGCTTCTTTGATGTGTTGCGTACCCTGCAACGCAGCCTTTTCTGATTTCCATACCTCTTCCAGATCGGCATATTCAAGTTCCAGTCGTTCGATTTCGGATTCCAGATCCGCCAGCCGACGCTTGGAGGACTCATCCGATTCCTTTTTCAGTGCTTCGCGTTCAATTTTGAGTTGAATCAAGCGTCGATCCATGCGATCCATGCTTTCCGGTTTGGAGTCAATTTCCATGCGAATACGCGATGCGGCCTCGTCGATCAAATCGATGGCCTTGTCCGGTAACTGTCGGTCAGTAATGTAACGGTGCGACAATGTCGCCGCAGCAACAATGGCCGGATCAGTAATATCCACGCCGTGATGCACTTCATATTTTTCTTTCAAACCACGCAGGATCGCAATCGTATCTTCCACCGAAGGCTCATCCACCCGCACCTTTTGGAAACGGCGCTCCAGCGCGGCATCTTTTTCAATATACTGACGATATTCATCCAGCGTGGTCGCACCAACGCAATGCAATTCGCCGCGAGCCAACGCTGGCTTCAGCATGTTGCCCGCATCCATGGCTCCCTCGGCCTTACCTGCACCCACCATAGTGTGTAATTCGTCAATAAATAAAATAATTTGGCCTTCCTGTTTGGCCAGATCGTTTAACACGGCCTTGAGTCGCTCTTCAAACTCTCCACGAAATTTCGCACCCGCAATCAACGCGCCCATGTCTAACGACAACAAGCGTTTCCCTTTCATGCCTTCCGGCACTTCACCATTGATAATCCGTTGCGCTAGACCTTCGGCAATTGCCGTTTTACCGACACCCGGCTCACCAATAAGTACCGGATTGTTTTTAGTACGGCGCTGCAATACTTGAATTGTTCGACGAATCTCATCATCACGTCCGATCACCGGGTCCAGCTTGCCTTGTTCCGCACGCTCGGTCAGATCCAGGGTAAATTTATCCAATGCCTGACGACTCTCTTCGGCATTGGGGTCATCAATACTCTCACCACCGCGCATCTGTTCAATAGCTTGTTCCAACGAACCTTTGGCTGCACCGGATTTGTTCAACAGCTCACTGAGCTGCCCCTTGCTTTGCACAGCAGCAAGCGCAAACAGTTCACTGGAAATATAAGCATCCTTGCGATCCTGCGCGAGCTTATCGGTGACGTTGAGCAAACGTCCCAGATCATTGGAGATATGCACATCACCCGTTGTACCTTCCACACTGGGCATGTTTTCTAATGCCTCACCCAACAAAGTGCGTAGCTGATTCACATTAACGCCCGCATTGTTCAACAGGTGACGCACCGTACTGCCCTGCTGATCCAGCACCGCCATCATCAAATGGGTAGGCTCAATAAATTGATGATCTCGCCCCACCGCCAAACTTTGTGCATCCGCCAGTGCCATTTGAAACTTGCTGGTCAGTTTGTCCATTCGCATATTCTTCGCCCCCATTAAAACGTAATCATTCGTTAACCCTTACATGGGGGCCGGACTTTATGATTCCAAGCATCGATCGAACTTGTTGCCGTTGTTAAACCTAAATTAATCAGTTAAACAAAAAGGCACTCCCCGGATAACGGAAAGTGCCTTTCAAAAACGGCATCAAAACAGGCGGCGCGAAAATCAGAAATCGCGCCCATCCCACATACGGGTATTCAAACGCCGGTCTCCATTATGACGGCGATCCGGAGTGCTTTCAAAACGCACCATCTCCCGACGATCTACTGTAATACGGCGAGTTTCCTTACGCCGATCCGGCCCGATATGCTGCAAAGGAGCATCTTCCGGCCCGGCCTCGTTTTCCCACTCATCTTTGGGTACTAGTTTCAGCTCCATAACATGCGGTCTCTGTTGATCAATACTGTCATCTGTTCTGCTGTTGCAGAATCCCCAACCGTACAGCAAATGATATCCGGTCTGGTAATAATGTTAGCGCTTGATTATTTAACAGGCAACCTCTGGTTACCGGTTATATCACCGTGTTTTCATAAGCATGGAGAGGCTGAAGAGGTATTAACAATCACTTTGATGGTTAATCCTCCTCTGACTTTATATGATATGCAGGACATGCCTAGGGCCTGCTAAAATAATTGTTAACACCCACTGGGAGCCTGTCCGAGAATGAAAGTTGTCACGAGGAAAAGCCATTTTGAGGCAGGTTTTCTCTCGCGACGACTTTCATTCTCGGACAGGCTCCTAGCTTAATCCTGCACCGAGGCTAATCCTAAACGCCGCGCCAGCATTGCCAGACAGATGTGATGTTCTTCTCCTTCGCAGTGCAAAACCGGCGCTACCCACATCTTCGCCCGGCTGGGGAAAAATATGGCGCGCACCGTATGGCCCGCACCCCGCACATCGCCCACACGCACGGGATAAACCGAACAGACAGACTTGTGCGCCAAACGCACCACTCCACCCTTGAGTTTACGCTGCCCTTGCGACTCCAGATGGATGCCTCCCTGCGGAAACACCGCCACCACTTCTCCCGCATCCAGCGCACGCAATGCTTCCCGTAATGCCCGTTCAGGCTGGCGCCCACGATCCACCGGAATACACTGTCCACGCCGAAACAGCCATTGCAAGCCAAAACGCTCGTATTCTTCGCGAGCAATCATGAATCGTAGCGGTCGGGGACTGGCGGCAATCAGCAAAAACGGGTCCAGCCCGGAAATATGATTACATGCCAGCAAGGCACCACCCTGCTCCGGCAAAGGAATCGGTTGATATTCAAATCGATGCACATAACGACAAAACAACACAATGAAACCAACAATGTAATTATTAACCGTACCTCCCCAATCCGCGGCCTGTGCTGCACCACTGGCACGCACAAAACGCAACAACCACCACAATAGCAATGCGCTGCCGACAATCAATAAAACAAGTGGAATTAATTCTGTCATGAGATAGGGAGTTTTTGGTTCAGCACAGACAATGCAGAAAAACCTGCTTTACAACAACAAAAATCGGGGGTTAATGAGCTGATGCAATGATCCAGAGAAGAGACACCGTGTAAACCAACACCAACAACGACGTCATTTTTTCTTCTTTTTCTTTTTCTTACCTTTCTTTTTCTTACCACTACCGCCCTCTGCTCCGGCATCTTCCAGCATCCGGGCGATTTGTGCAAACCCTCGCGTATTGGCATT
>Ga0316202_10000729_pt1 | contig 31673 bp, 23 predicted proteins | sample 3monrhotite_MG_FD_204934 | JGI IMG/M metagenome (GOLD analysis project Ga0316202, IMG submission 204934) | Microbial mat bacterial communities from mineral coupon in-situ incubated in ocean water Damariscotta River, Maine, United States -... | ecosystem: Environmental > Aquatic > Marine >...
TGGGGGGGTTCCCCGCCCCCCCCAATCAGAGAGCGGAACGGGCTGCGGCGGGCTTGCGGACCCACCGTCGTCCAGCGCGTGGTCGATCACACCTCAGAGCAAGACCGGCGCGCCAGGCAGGCTCCGCAGACCCAAAGATGGGGGTCGCAGACCCCCAACCCGATCCCGCCAAACCACCACCTCCCGCATTCTGAGGCAGCCCGCGGCTGTCGCGCCTGAGAGCAGAACGGGCTGCGGCGGGCTTGCGGACCCACCGTCGTCCAGCGCGTGGTCGATCACACCTCAGAGCAAGACCGGCGCGTCCGTTCCGCGGACCCAAAGATAGGGGGGTTTGGGGGGGTCGCAGACCCCCCCAATCAAGGGTGTCAGGCCCGCTCCTCGCTACTAGACTCTTCCCCATGGCTCAACTCCTGCTCTATGAGGACTCGCGCGCGCTCTCGGCCTACCTGGCAGGCGCAGCACTCCTCGATCCGGACCTCCCAGACACCCACTGCGCGCACCTCGGCCTCGACGAGGGCCAGCAGGGCCTCCTCTTCGTGGACGCGATTGGCCTCCCCGTCGATCAGACCCGCGGGACTCGCCTCGTGCCCGCCACGGTCAAGGACGGCCGCGTCCGCTGGAAGGAAGGCAAGACCAAGGGCGAGACCGAGTGCGGTCCTTCCTGCGCCCTGGCCCAGGCCGTGCCCCCGGTCCCGAGTCAGACGACCCCGACCCGAGCCGAGGTCCTCTACCTCGTCCACCCCGGCCAACCCTTCGCCCGCCTGATCACCCACCACCTCGAGCTGGGGATCGACGACCTCCGCTACGCCTCGGTCCACACCTCGGCTGGCGAGCGGATCGCAGTCGAAGTCACGCGCCCAAGCTGGTTCCTCCTCGAGCGCTGGCTCTCGGACTTCGCGGGCGAAGCCGAAATCTACCGCCGCCTCGACGGCGTCCTCGGACCGCGCTCGATCTACATCGAGTGGGGCTACGAACACCCCCTCGAGAGCTGGCTCCGGGACCCCGCCGACGACCAGAGCATGCTCCTGATCGACTCCGCCGGGCTCCACCAGACCCTGACCCGCGGCCAGCTCTCAGACGTGGGCGAGGCGCTCCGCCTCGACCCGACGGCCTTTCCGACTGAGGAGCTCCAAGCCGCGCCGGCGCCTGAGCTCCTCGAGGTCAAGCTCCGCCTCGAGAGCCGGACCGTCTCCCTGAGCCCCGAGCTCTGGATCCTGCCCGCCAAGGACCGAGGTCGCCTCGAGACACTCCTCGCTCAGACCCCCGAGGAAGAGCTCAAGAACCTCCTCGTGGCCTGCGTCGAGGACGCCCAGGGCGAGCGACTGCTCTGCGTCCGGGAGGTAATCGCCGGTCGCGCCCCGCGCCTCCTGCCCTTGGGTCAGCGAGCCTACGCCCCCCTCGAGGGCCAGCCCAACCTCCTCGTGCCCTGCCTGGACGCGATAGCTCCGACCCTCTCTGCCGATCGCTACAGCAGGGCCTTCGGGGTCGGGCCGGGGATCCTGACCGTCCTCGACCGACACCCTGAGGACGCCGACGCCAGCGCCAGCCGGATCCGGGTGACGCGGATCCCCGCCGCCGCCTTCGGCCAGGTCGAGCGGATCGTGAGCTTCGTGTTCGACGGACACGCCAAGGAGCTCGAGGCTGCTCTCCTCGCGAGCCCCTTCGACCTCGGGAGCTTCGCCGAGGAGGACCTCGTCCCGCCCATGATCAAGCGGGCCAAGGAGAAGCCGGCCCGTGCCAAGCCCGAGCTGGCGCCGGCCCCAGAGCCTCAGCCCTCCACGACCAAGCCCAAGAACAAGCTCCTGGCCCGGCTGATGCGCCCCTTCCAGCGCCCGGCCACGGCTGAGCCCGAGAGCGCCGAGGCGACCGAGGCCCTCGACCCCCGCCAGGAGGAAGCCAGCGCCATCGAGCGCGAGATCGCGCTCGGGACCCCCCAGGCCAGCCACTGGCTGCGCCTCGGCCAGCTCGGATTCGAGCTGGCCGACGCCTCCCAAGGCCTGAGCGCCTTCGAGCATGGACTCTGGCTCCTGCGCGGCGACGAGGCCGCGGCCGCCGAGGAGGAGCTCCGCCGCCTGACCCAGGGTGACTCCAGCGCCGAGGGCGTCGCGTCCACGCGGGACCTCTACGCGCGGGTCTTGGCCTACCGCGAGGAGGTCGCCCGCCAAGGCAACGACGCCGACGCCTACCGCCGCGCGACCGAGGCGATCTACGCCTTGCTCCGCCAGGAAGAAGGTCGGCTCCGCAAGAAGTCACGCTGGCTCCTCTGGCGCCAGGTCCTCCTCGAGACCGGCGACTCCATTGAGGCCGAGCGTCAGCGTGAGGCGCTCCTCTCGGACCTCGTCCTGCGCGGCGTCGAGGAGCGCGAGGTCCCGCTCTTCGTCCCCCGGGTCCTGCTCCAAGAGCACGGTCAGCAAGCCGCCGCGGGGAGTCGGGCCCAAGGCGCCTTGGCCTTCCTCCGCCAGGCCGAGAGCTTCACGACCAGCCTCCCGCACCCGGCCGTCCAGGCCGTCTCCCTGGCCCACGTGGCCTGGGCCCTGGCCGAGCTCGGTCAGGCCGAGCGCGCGACCCAGCTCGCCGAGCGGAGCCTGGGCCTGGCTGCGAGCCGCGCCGGGACCCCGCCCTACCTAGCCTGGCGCGGAGAAGCTCAGGCCCGCGTCGGGTCCGTGACCGCCCGAACCGGCGGGCGCGAGGCTGGACGTCCTTCGTTGACGAGCTCCCTGGAGACGATCCGCGGCGAGCTCCGCGCGCACCCGGAGCCGCGCGACGCCGACGGGACCCGCGCCCGCAAGGCTCTCGTGGCTTGGCTGGGCGTCGTGTCCGAGCTCTGGGGCTCGGAGATGTCCCGAGACCCGCTCCTAGCTCAGGCCCTAGAGGCGATCGGCGAGCTCGCGCTCTCGGTGAGGAGCAACGTCTTGCTCCAGGCTCGCAAGGACCTCGAGGCCCTCGGACTCGCGAGCGAGGCTCGCGGAATGCTGGCCGAGCTCCTCGAGCCCAGGCGGCTCAAGGAGGCCGAGCGGGCCTTCCAGGACATGAGCACCACGCCCATGGCCCACAACCACCACGACGCCTATCGGACCCACGTCCAGAACGCCATGACGGCCCTCGGCGACTCCGGCGGGGGCGCTGGCTTCCTGCCGGCCGAGGCCGAGGTCGTGGTCGCCATGTTCAAGGACCAGCCCGAGCTGGTCGACGAGTTCGCCATTGACCCCTTCCTCCAGGCCCTGCGCGTCCTCCCCGGCGACCCCTGGGAGACGGTCCAAGGGGCCTACGACTCCCTCAGCGCCGGCGGACACCTCTACCCGGCGCGCCTGCTCGTGATCGCCGGGCTCCGCCGCTTGGCCGAACTCCACGATCGCGAGCGGGGCCCGGGCCTCTTGGAGCGCGCGATCGAGGACGCCTGGAGCCAAGAGGGCGAGCGCGGCAAGTTCCGAATCCGTCTCGTGACCCGTCTCGTGGACTTGATCCCGGCCTTCGGCATGCGCGAGCGGGGCCTCAAGCTCCTCAACCACGTCCAGGCCACCGTCGAGGCCCGCGACGACGACACCTACTGCAAGAACGAAATGCTGATGGCCACGACCCTCGCGGCCAGTCAGCTCGGCGACAGCCAGGCCAGCTTCGACCTCGTCGAGCGGGCGGCCAAGGTCGCCATGGAGGAGTTCAAGGCCAGCGAGGGCCGGACCCGGCACCTCCTCTTCGACACCCTGGCCTCCTGCGTCCGGGGGGCGGGCAAGATCGGCGACCCGCGCCGAGGGCAGTCCCTCGTGGACGAGGTCGCCGGGGCTGCCGAGGAGGCCCTGGCCGAGAGCGCGCCCAAGGACCTCGGGCGCTTCTTCTACTGCGTGACCCTGATCGCCTGCGGCTCGACCTCAATGCTCTTGGGCGAGGCCAAGCGAGCCGGGGAGCTCTTCGCGAGCGTCCTGGAGCACGTCAAGAACCTGTCCCCCTTCGACCAAAAGGACCTCCTCTTGGAAGCGGCGGACACGGCGGCGGCCCTCGAGGGCGACCAGCGCTACACCCTGGCGGCCCAAGTCCTGGAGGGGGCCCAGCCGATTGCCAGCAAGGGCAACCTCCACAACGCGTTTGCGATGCAGCTCGTGGGGCGCTTGGTCCGGGAAATGGTGAAGGGCGAGGGCGCCTTCGCCAACGCCCTCAAGCGCTGGAAGGCGCGCGAGGAGCGCGCGATCCGCGACCGCGTCGCCCACGAGGATTTCTAGCCGGGTAAACCTCCTCGCGTCCTCAAGGCGTGAGGAACCCGCCCAGAGAGCCGCTGCTCTGCGACCTCTCAGTCTCGAGCTTCAGCGTCGACTCCCCAATGACTCGCTGGGTGCGCTGGCTCCTCGAGGACCTCTTCGAGCAGCCGGCTGGCCTCCTCTACATGGAGGGCGAGGATGACGACGACCTCCTCGAGGTCGACGAGGTCGATCTGTGGTGGTTCAAGTCCGAGGACCAAGGCGTCGTCAAGTTCGCCGTCAGCCCGACCTACCTGAGGCGCTCACTCCTGGCGCTCTTCGCCCTCCGCATCGACCAGCTCAACCTCGGGCACTCGCTCGGCTCTCTCGTGTGTGGGGGCGAGCGTCGCTCGCTGAGAGTCTTCCTCTGCAACCTTCCGGTGACGGGCGGCACCTGGATCCGCCTCCACTTGGGCTCTCGCCCAGCTAGCTAACGCCCAGCGGGAGCCTCGTCGGTCCAGGTCGCGCTCTTGCTCACCCCGGGGTGGGGTTTCCCGCCCACCTCGGCGTAAGGGTTCACGAAGTAGTTGAGGGGCTCGCCGGCCTGAGCCGGCTCCAGGACTAGGTCGCGCCCGCGGCTGAGGGTCACGCGGTTCGGGGTCTGGTGACCGAAGAAGGAGACCTCCTTCTTGTCGCCCTCGGAGATATCGACGGGGATCCACTCGCCGGCGAAGAACTCGGCCCAGCAGTGGTAGCCGCCCAGGTCTAGGGTCTCGCCCGGGCGTGGCTCATATGGACCGAAGAGGCCGATCTCGAAGCGAGTCGGGATCTGGCGAGCCGCGCAGAGGGCCATGAAGTAGGCGTGGTAGTCGGTGCAGTTGCCCTTGCCGACCTCGCAAGCGTAGAGGCTGTCGCCGCGCCCCCAGCCCTCGCCGGACTTGTCGTAGACCATTTGCAGCGCCACGTGGTCGTAAGCCGCCTGGGCTATGGACTGCGGATCGTCGCCCGAGAGCGCCTTGGCCTCGTTGCGGATCCGCTCGTCGATCACGACCAGGCGACCCGGAGCCAGCCCTCGCTCGCGCTCGGCGGCTGAGATCTCGTTCTGGGGCACCTTGGCCAGGTCCGCGCGGCGTTCGAAGCGACGCACTACGTAGGACAGGGTCACCTCGACCGCAGCCGCTGGAGCAGAGCCCTCGAGGTAGAGGATTCGGTTGCCCCACACGGGGTCCTCCGAGAAGCGGTGACTCAGGCCCGTTTCTGATACCGAGACCGAGACCTCGCTCACCGTCTGGTTGTCGCCCGAGCTGGGAACGGGGATCCAAGCTCTGAGGGGCGCGCCTGTCTCGAGGCCGTCCAACTTGGCCACGTACTCGATGCCGAAGGTCCGGTAGGCGGGGACCTCCATGGGCGGAGAGCCCTTCGGCTCAGGCTCCGAGCTGGAGCAACCGGCCAGAACCAGGGCGAAGCAGAGGGAGAGGACTGAACGCATGGGACACCTCGCCGCTGACTCTACTCAACAAAGCTAGACGCCAAAGCTTCTCGTGCCTAACTCGAGCACCAACGCCCAGGGGTACGAAATTGGGACCGCATGGGGACGCCGACTCCTGGCGACGAGGAGCATTTGATCCTCAACCGAAAGGAAACCGAGAGATTCTCGCGACACCTTAAGGCTATTGATTGCAGCAGCTTAGACCTTCGCCTGCTGTTCTTGGGAAGGCTTCACTTGCTGAAATCAATACGAAAAGCATTGGTGTGAAACGAGTTAGAGGAAAACGAGCGGAATCCGCACGATGGATTGGCTGAGCGGGCTATTGATTCACGTGGGCCTTCAGGAGGCACTTGTGCTGAGCAACAAAACAATTCCCCTCGCTGCTTCGATCGTGATCGCGTGCAGCGCCGTGGCGCTCGCGGACGACGTTCAAGTCACCGCCAGCGCGCTCAACATTCGGACCGGGCCCAGCTCGGGCTACCGGGTGCTGGGCACCGTGACCCGCGGAAACCGCCTCCTGCGCCTAGGGAGCTCCGGCAACTGGACCAAGGTCCGCTATCGGGGCGCGACTGGTTATGCCTACTCGCGCTACCTCCGTCGGATCAGCACGGGCGGAAACAGCGGCGGCGGCAACACGAGCAACGCGGTCACCCGCTACGTGACCGCCTCGAGCCTCAACGTCCGGACCGGAGCCTCGACTCGCTTCCGCAGCCTGGGCCGCTTGCCGCACGGGCAAGCCGTCTCGGTTCGCGGCACCAGCGGCGACTGGTCGCTGATCACCTACGCCGGGCAGAACGCCTACGTCCACAGCAGCTACCTCAGCGCTAGCCGCCCCAGTGCTGGCGGCGGCGGCAGCAACAACGGTGGCTACGCCAGCAGCGGCCGTCGCTCACGGGCCGGCTTCATTCAGCTCGCCAGCGCGGGTCCCGGCTTCTACGGCTACTACGCCAGCAGCAAGCGCTGGGGCCGCCCCGCCCTCGTCTACGGAATCGAGCGCGCCGCGCGTCGCTTCAAGGCCGCCAACCCCAGCGCTCCGCGCCTCGGTGTCGGCGATATCAGCCTCCAAAACGGTGGCGATATCTCAGGCCACGCTAGCCACGAGCGCGGCGTCGACGCGGACTTCCGCCCGATCCGCAACGACGGACGCGAGGGTCGATCCACTCGCTTCCAGAGCAACTACAGCCGGACCTACACCGACCGCGTCATTCAGCTGATCCGCAGCGAGACCCGAGTTCACCTGATCTTCTTCAACGATCTCCGCATTCGTGGCGTCCAGCGCTGGCCCAACCACGACAACCACTTCCACGTGCGGATCCGGTAACGAGACCTCTCTATCGTTTCTCAAAGCGCGCGATCCCTTGGGGTCGCGCGCTTTCCGTGTGGGCGCTCAGCGCGGGGGGGCTGCGTCGAGACCGGCGGGGTAAGCCGCGCCCAGGAGTTCACGAAGAGCCTCACGCGCGCTCGCCCGCGCCCCACGGGTTGACTCGAGCGCTTCTAGGAGCTCGTCGAGGTTGAGGTTGCCGATCGGAGCGCGGCTCCAGCCTTGCGCACCGATCCAACAGACTTGGCTGTCCTCCTTCTTGCTCAGGACGGGAAGGCCGGGGGTCTGGCCACCCTGCATCCCGTGACTCAGAGAGCGAAAGAACACAGTCTTGCCAGCTATGACCGCGAACTCGACGCCATAGGGCTGCCCAGCCGGCAAGAGCGCTAGGGTCCGGACCCGACCCTGGAGGACGAGGGCCACCAAGCGCTCACCCTTCGCGTCGGTAGCCTCGTGAACCCGCCAGGAGGTCCTCCCGGTGACGAAGTCGCGCACGAGCTCGGGGCAGCTCGGGTCCTCGAGGAGGGGCTCGAGGGCGGCTGGGAGCGACTCTAGCTTCGGGACCTCGTCGAGCTTCAAGGCTAGGGCAGTCAGGGCGGCCGGGAGGGGCTCGCTCGTGGTGCGCCAGTCTCCGTCCCCGAAGCGGAGAGCGGCTCGTGACTCGAGGTCCAGGGCTCGCCGGTAGGCTCCGTCCTGAATTCGTCCTTCCGCGACGTTGACTTGGCGCCCGCCGCTCCCGAGGCGCAGCCCGTAGCTGGTTCCGCCCAGGACCCCAGGCAGGGTGACCTCGTAGCCCGCGATCCCGCCCATGATTCCCTCGCTCGCGAAGTAGGCGAAGCGCGGCCGCTCGGAGCCTGGGGAGTAGAGGAGGGTCAGCACGTGCCCGTCGTCGTCGCGGAGGTGGACCTCATTGAAGATCCCGAAGGGCGCCAGCGCGCGGCCGTAGACCGATTGGGGGGCTGAGAGGAGGCCGAGCCCGCCCAAGAGCAGGCCCACGATCAGAGTCCGAGCCAGGCCCCGGCGCGGAGTTCGGCGAGCCCAGCTCGGGAGGGTCGAGCTCAGCCAGGGCCGTGACTCGGGGGAGAGCCGCTCCTCGAGCGCGCTGCGAAGCTCTGCCCCGCGCCCTTCGGGGAGCACGATCCAGGCGCGTCGCTGCTTGCCTTCAGCGGAGGTGTGGACGTAGGCCAAGGCCCGCTCCTCGATCGCGAGCGAGCTCAGCTCTTCGTAGGGGACTCGTCGACGACCTACGAGGAGAGCGCGCTCCGTGACGAGAACCCTCAGGAAGTGGCGCGTCAGGCAGAAGTAGACGATCCCGCTCGAGACCGAGCTCAGGATCGCGCCCAGACCGAAGCAGATTGAGACGGCCTCCCACCCAAAGCGGATCCCGCCCCAGAGGGGTACGGCCGCGATCAGGGCGAGGGCGCTCACGAGGGTGAACACCTGATCGCTCGTCTCTAACTTCACGAGGGGCTCGACCACGGGAGCCTCGGCTTGGGGAGTCTCGCCTGGACCGGCCTCGCTCTGGCCTCCCGAGCTCTCTGCCTCCTTGGGCTCGGGCTGGGTCGCCTCGAGCCAGCGGAGCGCGCGGGCGAGCTCTTCCTCTCCCTCGACGGGGATCAGGAGGGGTCGCAAGATCGCCCTGTCTGGGTGCAGCGTCGAGTCGAGGGAGAGCCCCCGTGCGTGACGCCGCCAGCCTTTGATCTCGTCCCGTGGGATCGAGATCCCGCCGGGCTCGAAGGTCAGGACGTCGCCCCGCAGGTGGCAGGAGCCGTAGCGCTTGCGCCACAGGAGGGGGAGCGCCCCTGCAGCGATGGCTGGGAGGAAGATCGCGGCCAGCAAGGATCCGATCAGCGCGCTCCGAGGCACGCCTGGGAGGTTGGCCTCGACCCAGTTCAAGGCCCCTGACGCGACGGCGATCCCGATCCCGACGGCCGGGACCAAGATCAGGAGCAGCGACCAGAGGCCCGGGTGCAAGAAGCGCAAGGGCGTCGGCGCTCGCCGCTCAAAGGACAGATCTTCCATGGCGGGATTCTCCCAGGGACGAAAGCGGCTGGGGCCTCCTTTGGCTGGACCCAACCTGTGCGAAGCGATTCGGCCCCCGAGGGACAGAAGAGCTAGGCTAGTGGCGGCATGCCTCCTCCCGCTCCCGAGCCCCTGCGCGCCCTGGACTCCGAGCTAGAGCTCGGAGAGCGCTTGGGGAGCGGCGCCATGGGCTCGGTCTACCGCGCTCGTGAGCGCGGCTCGGGCCGCGAGGTCGCCCTCAAGATCCTCCACGCCGAGACCTCTTCGGCCGCCACGCGGTTCTTCCGTGAGGGACAAGTCACCGCAGGACTCAAGCACCCCGGGATCGTGCGAGTCCACTCGATCGGGACCATGAGCGGCCGCCCCTGCCTGGCCTACGAGCTCGTAGCCGGAGCCCGGAGCTTCGACGAGGCCATCGAGGCCGACCCGAACCTGGCCATGTCCCTCCTCATTCAGGCCGGTCAGGCCCTCGGCGCCGCCCACGCCATGGGATTGACTCACCGCGACGTCAAGAGCGAGAACCTCTTGGTGGACGCCGAGGGGCGTCTCCGAGTGACGGATTTCGGGCTCGTGACTGGCGAAGAGCTCTCGCGCCTAACCCAGTCTGGAGCCTGGGTCGGAACCCCCATGGCCATGGCCCCCGAGCAGTTCGGCGCCCGCGAGCAGATCGGGCCGGGGACCGACGTGTGGGCCTTGGGCGTTCTGCTCTACAGAGCCTTGACCGGGGTCTACCCCTTTGAGGGGGCCGAGAGCATGATCAGCCTGGCCTCTGCGATCACAGGGGGGAACTTCGTGCGCCCCTCTCGCGTTCGCCCGACGCCTGCCGCCCTCGAAGCAGTCTGCCTTAAGGCCATGAGCCCTCGCCCTGGGGACCGCCACGCAGGCGGAGCGGCCTTCTCCGCAGCCCTTGAGTCAGCCCTGCAGGCCAAAGCCCCTCGCTCGCGGGGAGCCCTCCTCGCTCTCCTCGGAGTGGGCTGCGTAGGCGTTCTTGCCGTGGGCGCCTCCTTCGTCGCCACCGCCGAACCCGAGACCGCCGCGACGCCCTCCCAGCCTCTCCCTCCCGCGTCGATCGCGCCCCCCTCCGAGTCCCCCCGAGCCCTAGAGGGGGATCTCCTCCTCGCGATCCGGGCCTGGCGCTTCGACGAGCTCCCCTCACGCCTCCCAGACGCTCTCCTCGAGGAGGACCTCTACTCAGAACCCAGCACGGACTTCCGCCACATCATGGGCGCCCTGAAGAAGACCAACGGAGCGACGACCCAGCTCCGTGCCGCGCGGTCGCTCCTCAGCGGAAACGGCGTCCGGCGCGACACCGAGACGGCCCTCGAGATCCTGCGCCACGCGGCGAAGGGCAAGAATCGAGCCGCCTTGGCCCTCCTCCTCGACACCCTCGCCGAGGGAGGTCATCGAGAGGAGGAGCTCGTCTGGCTCGGGAGGCTCGCGCTCAACGAGCCGCACCCACTGGAGCTTCACCGCCTCTGGAGAATCGCGCGCGCGTCCGACGATCCTCGCTCCCCCTTGGCCCGACGCCTCTGGGCTGAGATCAAGGCCGCCGAGCTTCGCGCCTCCGTGCTGAACTTCCTGGAGGGGCGACGCTCGCGCCACACCGACGCTCCTCGGGCGGAGAGGGAAGAGCGCAGACAGTTCCTGATCGAGGCTGCCCTCCGTGGCTGGAGCGCTGACGAGAGCCTCAGCAGCGACTGGCAGCTCGGGGTCACTCTCGACCTCCTCCCCCCAGAGGTCCGCTACCGCCTGATTCGCCTCGGCTCACCCTCGCGCAGGCTCGCGCGTCTCTGCCTCCGGCGTGAGGGCAAACTCCGAGAGCACCTTCGCCCCGAGGACAGCCGACTCCTCGAGCTCGCCCTTCGCCCGACCTTGACCGAGGCGGACGAAGCGTGGCTGATCGAGGTCACAAAGTCCCTTCTCCAAGGGGGCGCGGAGCCCCCTTGCCTAGCGGAGTTCCTCGAGCGCCTGCGCGCGCTCCCGACTCCTGCCGCCAAGCGCTGGGTGGCGGTGTGCCGAGCTCGCGGCTTCGGAGGACCTCCCTCTCAGGAGGGAACCCAGCGCCTCCAGGAGCTCCAGCGCGGCGGAGATCACGAGGCCGGGGTCATGCTCGTGACGGGCTCGAGGACGAAGCTCTCTCCTCAGCTCTTGCAGCAGCTCCTGGGCCCTGGTGTCAAGACTGGACACCCGCGGAGCATGTTCCACCTCGCGAGCTCTCATCTCCAGAGCGAGCCCCCAGGACCCGCTACTCAGAGCTACGTCTCCCTCCTTCAGCGCGCGGCTGAAGCCGGAGACGCCCCAGCCCAGGCCTTGATCGCGCAGATCATTGACAGGTCGATCTCCAAACCAGAGCACCCCGAGCAGGCTCTGTCTTGGCTCGAGAAGGCGGCCCGCCAGGACCACCCCGGCTCGATCCGTCGCCTGGCAGTCCTCCAAGAGGCTGGCTTCGGGTGCAAGAAGGACCCGCAAGCTGCCCTGGAGACCCTCCGCCGAGGGACCTATCTCGGAGACCGCGCCGCCGCCCTCCGCCTCGGCCAGCTCCTCCTGCGGGCCCCTGAGGGAGAGGACGAAGATGCGGCCACCGAACGGCGGGTTCGAGCCCGTCGCTACCTCCGTCGAGCCCTGATCCAAGGCGCCGGGAGCGGGGCTGAGTTGGCGCTCGTTCACCATGACCTCGCCGATCCCGCGCGCAGGAAGACCAGCCACTCTGCCCTGGAGGCCCTCGCCAAGCGCAACCCCACTAACGCCTCGATCCAAGGCGAACTCGGCAAGCGGCTCCTGGAGCGCGGAAGAGCGCGGCGCGGCGAGGAGCTCCTGCGCCGCTGCGCTCCTGCCTCCAGGACCGCGCTCAACGTCTACCTAGGACACCTCCGCGCTGAGGGCCGCGCCGAGGAGGCCCGCCGTTTCCTCGAGGAGGGCGTCCGGACCGAGCTCCCCCACTACATGATCCTTGCCGCTGAAGAGCTCTCCTCCACACGCCCGCAAGAGTCCGACACTCTCCTGCGGCGGGCGGCGGAGCTGGGCCGGCCGCAGGCCCTCGTGAACCTGGGGCTCCTCCTCTGGAAAACGGAGCGAGCCGAGGCGCGCCGGGAGGCCTGGAAGCTCTGGCTCATGGCCCACCGAGTCGGAAACGTCTCAGCCACGAACGCGCTCGGCGCACACGAGTGGCCAGAGTGACGCCGACGAGGGAGCGCGCGCAGCCAGCTGGCCGTTGACCCCTAAGGCTGGCGAGCGACACTCGGGTTCCGGTTCCTTCACCAGGCGCTGAACCCTGCTTCGTCCCGAAACCGACCGAGGTCCTCACGAGCACTCCTCCCGAGACACCAGGCTGGCGCGCCCGCGCGCCCCTGCTCCTCGCCCTCCTCCAAGGCGCGCTGACGGGGACGGGCCTCTTCGGTGCGCAAGCAGTCCTCTGCGGACATGACTACGTCCCGCTCGAGCTGTGGGGTGGCCTGGCCGCCGGACTCGCGCTGACGCCCCTCCGGGATCACTTCGGGGCCCGGGCTCCTCAGGCAGCGGGGGCCCTCCTGGGCCTGAGCCTCGCAGCCTTGGTCCTCCTAGGCTGGTCTGCGGCGGCAGCGAGTGTCCTCGGACTGGCCGCGGGCGCGCTCCTCGCCAGCGAGGCTCGCGGAGGTCGGGGACGCGCCAGCCTGACCTTGGCCGGAGCCGCCGCCGGAGCCCTCGCGGCGGGGCACCTCGCTCCCGACTGGGCGCAGGGAACCTCGCCCCTGCTCCCCTGCCTGGCCCTGGTCGTCGCAGCCGCGATCCGGCTCCGCCCGGCCGACGCCGCTCAGGACACGAGCCTCCAGGGACGCGCGGCCTTGCCCTCCCTCCGCCTCGCCACGCTCTGGGTCCTCAGCGCAGGAGGGCTGCGTTTCGTCGCGAGCGGCTGGCCTGAGGCAGCCGCTCTGGCCACCGCCCCCCTCCTGGGCGGCCTAGCCCTGGCGCGCCTCCTCGGGCCCCGGCTCCCGGCGCCCCGCGCCTTGGCCTTCGGAGCCGAGCTCTTGGGCTGGGCCGGGGTCGCGCTCGTGGCCCGCGGAGTCCCCGACGCCGTCCGCGGCCAGGGCGCGCCGACCTCCCTCTGGGTCCTCCTGATCGCGAGCGGACTCCTCACGGCGCCGGCCTGGGCCCGCTCCAGGGACGCGACGCCGTCTCCCGAGGGGCCCTCGCTCCTGCGACGAGTCGGCCTGGCTGCTCTCCTCGGCTGCGCGCTCCTGGGATCGAGTCCTCTAGGGACCTGGATCTTCCACGAGTCCTTGACCCGCGCCAGCGACGCCCAGCGAGCAGCTTTGGGCTGGGGCCAAGGCCAAGCCGCGAGCCAGGAGTTCTCAGAAGCTGTCACGGCTGGACGCATTTCCGCTCGCGTCTGGAGCCGGCGCACCTTCTGGCCGAGCACGGCCTGCGTGCTGGAGGCCAAGCGCGACGCGCGCCGCCTGCGCCTCTTGAGCCAGGCCGGCGAGGTCCGCTCGGCCCTCCCTGACCGTCGCGGCGCCGAGGACTACCCCGAGGCCCCGGCCGTCGTGGCCGCGGCCCTCGCGGCCTGGAACTCGGACGCCCTCGGAGGCGAGCCCCTCATCCAAGCCGGCCTCGGGGACGGGGTCTTGGCCGCCGCCCTCGGCCAGCGCGAACCGCCTCCGGCGATCTACGAGCCGGACCCCAGCCTCCTCTCACTGCACGCCCACCCCGCCCGGCCCTTCGCGTTCCGGGTCGGCGAGCTGGCTGCGTTCCGGGCGAGGCTCCACCTGGCTCCGCCCAGCGCGCGCCCCCCAGCAGGCCACGTGGCCTACGCCCTCGCACCTCGGGCGCTCCCCTCTGGCGAGTTCACGGCGCCGCTCTCGGTCCTGCCGGGAGCGTGGCTCGAGGGCCTCGCAGAGCGCTCGCTGTGGGCCTTCGCCGTCGGCGAAGGCTTGGTCCTCACGACGCGCCTCCCCTCCCTCGCCGAGCTCGAAGCAGGCTGGAAGCGCGACCCCGGGCTGGCCAAAGCCCTGGCTAGCGTCGGCTTGCGACGACCTCTCGAGCTCTTGAGCTGTCTGGCCGCCAACCCTAGCGGCCTGAAGGCCCTCGCCGCCGATCACCCGACGGGCAGCAGCGACCTTCACGCCAGCGAGGTCGTGCGCGTCGGCGCCAGGACTTTGGCAGCTGCGGGTCCGGACCTCGGGGCTGGGCCCCCAGCCGCCGCCGCGGGGGCCGCCCTGGCGGAGCTCTTGGCGCGGCGGCAGAGCCCAGCGGCCCTCCCCTTCGCCCGCGCCGCCGTCGCGAGCCTGCGCAGCTCGACCACCCTCAGGACCCTGGGCGACGTGCTCCACCTCGAAGCCGCCCGCGCCAACCGCGCCCCGAGCGAGGACCCGGTCCCGCTGTGGGCCGAAGCCCTGAAGCTCGACCCGCGTGACGTCGGAGCTCGCCTGGCCCTGGGCTGGCACCACTACGACCGCAAGGACTTCAAGGCGGCCCAGCACCTCCTGCTCCCTGGCGTCGGCCGAGACGCCCAGCGAGAGCGAGAGCTCCAGTATCTCCTGGGACTTTCGGCCTTCGGGCTCCAGGAGGCCGGCCCCGCTCAGCTCCACTTCCAGGCCGCGCGCGGGTTCCGCAACGCTGACGACCTGGCCGCCTTGGCGCGGAGCATGGCCCAGGCCCAGCGGAAGCAGCGCCCGACCTCGCCGATCCCGAGCGGGACGCCGCCAGGGCCTGACGCCAAGGAGCCTCAAGGTCCCGCGCCGACGCCTTCGCCGCCCGTGACCTCGCCCCAGGCTCGCAACCGAATCCGGGCTGCAGAGCTCTTCTGGCGTCAGGCTCAGGCTCAAAGCGGCGACGCTCAGCTGGGCGCGCTCCTCAACGCCGCCGACACCCTGACCCGCGCCGCGAGCGGGCGGGGCGAGCTGACCCCCAAGGAGCAGCTCAAGCTGGCCCGCCTCCTGCGCAAGGTCGGCGAGGACCTCGAGGCCCGCCGTGGCGTCGCGCTTCAAGCCCGGGCTCTGGCCCAGGTCGAGGCCGAGGTCTGGGCGCTCCTGGCGCCTGGCTCCCCGCGCCGAGCCATTGACCGCGTCAAGGCCCTGGCGCGCGCGGGTCGCGGCGAGCAAGCCCTCGCTGAAATGGAAGAGCTGATCGCCGGCCCTGGCGCGCGCCTTCCCGTGGCCCACGTCGCCCTGGCCGAACTCCACCTCCGCGCCCAGCGCAACGACGCCGCGATCAAGGCCTACCACCAAGCCCTGGCCGTCTCGCCGAACACGAGCGGGACCGCCAAGATCTACCTCGCGCTGGCCGGGGCCTACGTGATCGAGGGGAGGAGCGACCGCGCCCAGAGCGTGCTCGAGGCCGCGGCGCGCCTCTATCCTGAGCACCCCAAGATCATGATGGCCTTGGCCGAGACCTACGTCCAGCTTGGACTTACCGGCGACGCCCGCAGGACGCTGAAGGCCTTCTTGGACTCGGCCCCCGAGACCCACCCGGATCGGGCGAAGGCCGAGGCGGCGCTCGAGGGGCTCTAGGTGAGGAGATTTAGGCGCCTGGAGGTCGCGTCATGAAGCCAGAAGCTCCCCGCGCAGGGAGCTAGCCCAATCGCCAGGTGGGCCACGCAGTTGTGCAGCAGCCACCAGGCCGCGTGGCGCGCCCGCGGGAAGGAGACGCCGCTCGCGACGAAGCGCTGGCGCCTGTGCAGGTAGCGCGCGTGTGAGCTCGCGGCCAACTCCTCTTCTCGCTCGTCCTGCTCTTCGTCCGAGACCCCAACCATCCCGCTCTCGAAGAGCCTGACGTCCGTCGCCTCTACCCCGCACTCACGCAGGTGCTTGAAGATCCCCGCCGAAAGGTGCTCTGGGACGAAGTGCACCGTCCGCTCGTAGTAGGTGGCCTCTTCCTCGTCAGTCGCGAAGTCGAACATGGGTCCCTCCCTCCGCCGAGCCCTTGGACCCCGCCGAGGGGAGAAGGTGTCGCGGCTACCCCGCCTCGACCTCGACCCGGGCGTCGTTGAAGCAGGCGCCACCACCCAAGTCCGTCAGGGTGTCGGGCGAGAGGGCGTTCGAGCTGGCGCCGTTTTCGGTGTGCTTGGCCCAGAGGCCCTTGGGAAGGCACACCACGCCGGGGCGAACCTCGTCGGTCACGCGGAGGGTCGTCAGGACCTCTCCCAAGTCGTTGAAGACCCGCACGGCTTGCCCCTCGCTCAGGCCGCGGGCCTCGGCGTCCTTCGGTGACATGTCTAGGGGGACCTGCTTCTCGTGGAGCTGGAACAGGGTCGAGCTGATCGCCCGGGGAGACGCGGGCGAGATCAGGGCCAAGGGGAAGCCCTGGAGGACCTGGGGCCCGCGATAGGCGTAGAGCCCCTCGGGGGCCTCGGCCTCGAGCTCGGCTGGATAGAGGTGGATCTTGCCGTCGGCGGTCAGGGGTCGCGTGTCGACCATTTGAATCGGGTTTCGGCCGCACTCGGGGAAGAGGCGCCCGTCTCGCTCGAGCTGGGCCCTGAGCTCGGGGCCCAAGAGGGCTTCGACCAGGGCGTCTGGGGTGCAGGGGTCGTCGGGCTCGCTCAGACCGAGGCGCTCGAGGAGCTCACCGAAGACCGCCAGGTTGCTCCGAGCCTCACCCACGGGCTGAATCGCGGGCCGGGCGCGGAGCGCCACCAGGGCGCCGTAGCCGCGGCGCAGCTCGTCGTGCTCGAGGAAGGTCGTGGCCGGGAGCACGAGGTCTGCGTAGCGCGTGGTGTCGGTCCAGACCTGCTCGAACACGCAGTGGAAGAGGTCTTCGCGGAGGAAGCCGCGCCGCATTCGCTCTTGGTCAGGGAAGGTCGCGAGGGGGTTGGCGTTGTAGCTGAGCACGAGCGAGACCGGCACGGTCGCGCCGGCTGAGGTCGCGAACTCCGGCGCCTCGGGCTCGGTCAGGGCGCGCCCGACGCGGTTCATGTTGACGAGGCGCGTCGCTGGCTCCTCCGCTGCGATCGCCTTGGCTTTGTCCAGGCTCCAGGCCCCGCCGTTGCTCATGGTGTAGCCGCCAGCGCGGACGCCGAACTTCCCGGCCAGAGCTGGGAGCGCCAGGACGGCGGCCACGGCCGAGCCGCCGTTGCGGTTCCGCTCCAGGCCCCAGCCGCAGCGGATCAGGGCAGGGCTGGCCCCGGCGTAGAGGTCCACGAAGCGCCGCAGGTCCGCAGCCTCGAGGCCTGCGACCTCGGCCGCCCGCTCCAAGGTCCAGGGCTCGGCTCGTTCGCGGAGCGACGCGATCTCCTCGGGCAGGCAGTGCTCGGCGAGGAAGGCCTCGTCCGTCCGCTCTTCGGCGAAGAGGGTCCGAATCACGGCTAAGGCCAGAGGGAGGTCAGTCCCCGGCCGGAGCGCGAGGTGGAGGTCCGCCTGGCGCGCGAGCTTGGTCCGCCGCGGATCGATCACGATCAGCTGGGCCCCTGCCGCCTTGGCCGCTTTGATCTTCGGCAGGAGGTGGATCCCGCTGGCCTGTGGGTTCACGCCCCAAAGCACGATCAAGCGGGCGCGCTCATAGTCCTCAAGGGACACTCCTGGCATGTTCCCATAGAGCCCGTCGCTGGCTGCGCCGCTCGGGGCGGCGCAGATCGTGCGCGCTAGGCGCGAGGCGGCTAGGCGTCGGAACAGGCGCTCGTCGAGGGTTCCGTGGGTCAGGTTCCCGTTGCTCCCTCCGTAGGTCAGGGGGAGGATCGACTCGGGGTCCTCGGCCCGCGCCGCCTCGATCCGCTCGCAGAGCAGGTCCAAAGCCTCGTCCCAGCTGATCTCCTCGAAGCGCCCCTCGCCCTTGGGGCCCACGCGACGAGCAGGGCGCAGGATCCGCCCCTCGCCGTGGACCAGCTCGGGGAAGCGCCGAACCTTGGCGCAAATGAAGCCCTCCGTGAGGGGGTTCAGGTCGCTCCCGTCCAGAGAGGTGACGCGCTCGCCCTCGACCTCCACGCTCAAGGAGCAGGTGTCGGGGCAGTCCAGGGGGCACACGCTGGCGAGAGTCTTCATGGCTACCTCCGCTCGAGAGACCCCAAGGGCGCCCGAGAGCGGCGACTTTGCGCGACCTGGGCCCTTGTCTCAAGCGCTGTCCCTAGAGGAGCACCTCCTGCCTTGCCCAAAGCGCCCCCAAGGGTCAGGCTAGAGGTATGAGCTACTTCCCCTCCCTGCTCTTGGCAGGCTTCGACATGTCCGGCAAAGAGATCGCGGTCTGGCTGATCATTGGCCTCTTGGCCGGATCCCTCGCGGGCATGGTCGTCAAGCGTCAGAAGACTGGCTTCGGCGCCCTCAGCAACCTCCTCTTCGGCCTGGTGGGTGCCTTCATTGGAGGCGCGATCTTCAAGGCCTTCGATATCTCAACTGGCTTCGGGAGCATCACGATCAACATCGATCAGCTCGTGGCCGCCTTCGTCGGCGCCCTGCTCGTCGTTGGCTCGGTGACCTTCCTCAACAACCGCAGCAAAGACGGAGGGAACTAGGCTCGGGCAACACCAGAGCCCAAGGGCTCAGGTGCAGCTCCCCGGAGAGCGTGGGCGCCTTGGCCCTTCTCTGCGAGCGCTAGCCCTACTGGGTCCCGAAGAGACGGTCTCCCGCGTCTCCCAGCCCGGGCAAGATGTAGCCCTTCTCGTTTAGCTCGCGGTCGATGGCGGCCACATAGAGCGTGACGTCCGGGTGGTGCTCCTGGAAATACTTGATCCCCTCCGGCGCCGCCAGCAAGCAGAGGAACTTGAGCCCCTTGGGGTTCGTGCTCTTGACCCGGTCCACAGCCGCGACCGCCGAGTGACCCGTCGCGAGCATGGGGTCGACGACGAGGACCTCGCGCTCGGGAATGTCGGGGGGCATCTTGAAGTAGTACTCGACGGCGATCAGGGTCTTGGGGTCCCGGTAGAGCCCGACGTGACCCATGCGCGCCGAGGGCAGGATCTCGAGAATGCCCTGGGCGATCCCGTCGCCGGCTCGCAGGATCGAGACGACCGCGATCTTCTTGCCCGCGAGGACCGGGCAGTCCGCGGTCTCGAGGGGCGTCTCGGTCGCGCGCTGCGCCAGCGGCAAGTCCCGGGTCACCTCGTAGCCCATCAGCATGCTGATCTCACGCAGGAGACGCCGGAAGTGGGCGGTCGGCGTGTCCTTCCGCCGCATGATCGTCAGCTTGTGCTGGATCAAGGGGTGGTCGAGGTGGACGAGGGTCGGCTGACTCATAAGAAAACGTCCTTCAAAGACGGTTAGAAGACGGTCCCGTCGCTCTCGAGGCGAAGCGGCGGCCCCCCGCCGGGGCGCAGCTCGGCTGCGATCCGACGGCCTGCGGTCCAGGTCCCCCCTTGGAGGACCTTGGCCAGGGGGAATTGGGCGGCGCTCAGCCCCAGGCGCTCGCGGACCTTGACGGCCACGCGATCCAGGAGGCACACCGTCAGGGCGCGCCACTCCACGATCAGGGCGCTCCCTGGGAGGTGTCCTCGCTCGCGGGCGCTCGGGTCCTTGAGCGAGAGAACGCCGGTGTCGAGGAAGAGCCCGCCGTTGCGGTATTCGGGGAGCCCCGTCAGCGCGTCGAGGTCACGGACCTCGATCCCGCTCTGCTCGAGGGGCTCTAGGAGCGAATAGCTCAGCCACTGGCTCAGCTTGTGAAAGGGGACGAGGTTGGCGCCCGGAGCTTCCGGGCTGGCCTCGGGCAGCGAGGGGTGAGTCCACACGTCGCCTAGGTTCACGCCCGCCAACTCGACGCGGCCAGGCCAGATCGAGCCTAGGCCGCCGAGGACCTCGGCCAGGACCTGCGGCGCGCGCAGGACCCCCTCGCTCGCGGCGTCGGCCAAGCGATCGAAGAGGCCGCCCACGCGCCCGCAGAAGCGCTCGGGGTCGGCGGCCAAGGCGTCGCCGAGCGAGCGGAGGAGCGCGGTCCGACCCTCGAGGCCCACGAGGGGGTTGTCGGGGCCGACCTGGAAGGCTGCGCCCAGGCGCTCGGGAGTCAGGGCCTGTAGGCCCGCCGCGTCGGCCTGGAGCGGTCGCGAAGGATCGCTCGAGAAGTGGCCCGCCTCGAACATGCGCAGGCTGGCCACGGCCAAGCCCTCAGAGCGTCCGTAGGCGACGCCGTCCTCGCGGAAGCGCCAGTCGGGGCCCGCGCCGGCGTCGAGGAGGACGCTCGTGATCACGAGGTCGAAGCGCGCCCGACCCTGGGCCCGCGGCTCGAGGTCGGCGATCCGCGCGTTGAAGGCCGCCAGGCGAGGGACCTCCGCTGCCTCTCCCTCTCCTGCGGGGGGTCCGACGTCGAAGTGGCGCCAGCGGCTGTGATAGGGGATCTCGAGGTCTGGGTAGTCAGCGCGGACCACGGCCTCGACGCGCTCGGCGGCGACGTCCAGCCGTGACAAGTCAAGCGCGAAGTTCGGCAGGTCCCCAGCTTCGCCGAGGGCGAAGAGGCGCTCGCAGCGCTCGCGGATCGCGAGGGGTGTCTGGAGGTAGTCGACCGCGGCGCGCTCCGCGCTGACCTGTGAGCCCTCAGGCATCGAGCTCGCGCCCCTTGCTCTGAGTCAGCTCCTCGGCGCTCGGGACGTGGCCGTCGGTGTAGTAGCCGGCCGCCTTCTTGGCGTCCATTTCGACCTTGGCGTCGGCGGGGATCATGTCCTCGGGGATCGAGAGCCGCTCCTTGACCTCGATCCCGCTCGCCACGAGGGGGTCGTACTTGAGGTTACTCATGGACACGAAGCGGTCGATCTTGGTGATCCCCAACCAGTGCAGGCTGTCGGGCATCAGCTCCTGGAAACGCATGTCCTGGACGCCGGCTACGCACTCGGTCCGCGCGAAATACTCGGACGCGCGGTCGCCGCCCTCTTGGCGCTTGCGCGCGTTGTAGACGAGGAACTTGGTGACCTCACCGAGCGCGCGGCCTTCCTTGCGGTTGTAGACGATCACGCCTGAGCCGCCCGCCAGGACGCTCTCGATACAGACCTCGATCCCGTGGACGAGGTAGGGGCGGCAGGTGCAAATGTCCGAGCCGAACACGTCGGAGCCGTTGCACTCGTCGTGGACGCGAACCGCGAGGTGCTGGCTGGGGTCCGCGACCTTGGAGGGGTCGCCAAAGATGTAAACCGTCTGACCGCCGATCGGGGGGAAGAACACCTCGAGGTCGCCGCGGGTCACGAGCTCGGGGAACATTCCGCCGGTGTATTCGAAGAGGCAGCGCCGGAGCGTGCTCTCCTCGACGCCGAAGCGCGCGGCGATCCCGGGCAGATACCAGACCGGCTCAATGGCGGCCTTGGTCACGGCCACGTCGCCGTTCTTGGTCAAGACCGTCCCGTCGGGAGTGATCCGTCCCGACTGGATCCCCTCCTTGAGCTCGGGCATTTGAATGTGAGCCTGGGTGATCGCGATGCTCGGGCGGACGTCGTAGCCGGCGGCGATCTGGTCCTTGTAGACCTCGGAGACCAAGGCTCCGTAGGGATCAAGGGACACGATCTTCTTGGGGTCGTGCCAGGCCGGGTGAGGTCCGATCCCCTTGCTCGGCATGGTGTTGGTCAGGTCAGCCTTGTGCTCGGGGTCGAGGGAGCCCGCAGCGACGGCCAAGGCGCGATAGATCGCGTAGGAGCCCGAGTGGGTCCCGATCACGTTGCGATGCTCTGGGGTCCCGAGCGTCGCGATCAAGGGACCGCGCTCGGCGGCCTCGGCGCCCCAGCTCACCGGCAGCGGCTTGACTCCGTGGGAGCCCGGGTGGCTGGTCAGGCGAATGTGGGTCAGCTTCTTGTCAGGCATGGGTTCTCTGAGGCCTCGTCGATCGTGAGATCGTCAACGCGAGACGCCCGGCCACGAAGCCGGGCGCTGCGAGTTCTCCGCTCGCCGGAGAAGGGCACAGGATAGCCGCAAAAGGCTCTAGAATCAACTTCAGAGCCCGGCGGGCGGGAGCGGGCAAGAGACCATCTTCGCGGCACTCGGCAACCCAGCTGCGGGCTCGCTTGTCCCCTCGCGTGGGGAAGAGAGTCGGACGTTGGCCATCGTCAGAGTCGTTCAGGTTCCCTTGAGGCGGAGCTCCGAGCGCTTGAGATCAGACTCCCTGGCGCCTCTTGTTGAGGCGAGAGCCCTGCCTGCTCCTGCTCCTGCTACACCCTTGGCTGTTGCGATCAGGGCAGCTTCAGGCTCGGAGGTGTGGAGCCGGTCTCTACAGCCAAGTCGAGCTGACGAATCAGAAGAACGAATCGAGCGTCTTTGAGCAGTGGATTGAAGTCCTGCTCGTATCGAAACAACTCGGGATTCCCCCGGCGCCCACGAACAGCCCGCCGAACGAGCCGGAGGGCGGAGGTCGTCTCCCCCTCCGCTGCAGCGACGCAGGCGAGGTTGTAAGCCGGCGTGTCGTTGGACCAGTGAGGGCGAGTCCAATGCACACGACGAAAGGAGAGTCGCGCCTCCCTTGGCTGCCCTGAGTAGAGGTAGTTGATTCCTACAACGTTCAGCAAGTTGGAGCGTTCCGGGCCTGCCTTCGCGTTGGCCAGCGTGTTGAGTGAGACCTCAAGCGCCTGCTTGAGCAACTCCTTGTGACGAGTCCTTCCGAGCGCCCACGCGAGGTCAGTGAACTTTCGCTTCGCGAGCCCTCGCCGGACGAGTTGTGTCAAGGCGCGCTCAGCCATGATCGGGTCCACCCTCGCCAGCGCATTGGCTGCAGTCAGATCCTTCCGCTCGTCCAAGATTCGCCGAAGCGAGACACCGAGATCGTCCATTAGGTCTTCTGGGGCGCCGTGGCGGAAGACCCCCTTGAGGAGCTCCGTCTCGGCGTCGACTTGGCTCGGTCGGATCAAGAGCTCGGCGACCTTGCGGCGCGAGTGAGCGTCACCCCGCTTCGCCAGCGCCTCGGCTGCGCGCTGGCGACTCGCGCGCTCACCGGGGCGGGGGCTTCGCAGCGGCTTGCGAATCAACGCGACGAGGTCGTCGGCTGCGCGGGCGTCCCGCAGGTAGGCGTAGGCGTCGAGGGCCAAGTTCCGCCGGACCTCGAACTCAACTAGGGCCCGCCCCGTCGGCAGCGAGCCCTCCGGCAGAATGCAGCTCCGCAGGATCGGGCGCCCCGCAGGCCCGAGGCGGGCTAGCGCGCGGAAGTAGAGCGCCCCCTCGGCGCTCCGCTGGAGGCGGATCCGCGCCGCGAGGTCCTTGTCCAAGCCCGGCGCCTTGAGGCAGGCCAAGGACCAAGTCGCGAGAGCCCCCAGCTTTCCCTGAGCCTTGCTGAGCCCCCGAAGGGTCTCGCTGGCGGCGGGGTCGCCGAGGAGCCCCAGGGTCCGGATCGCCTCGCTGCGCGTCTTCGCCGGACGTTTGACGTCGCGGGCCAGCTCCTCGGCGGCGGCGCGGCCGAGGCGAATCTTCCACTCCCCGATTAGGCGGAGCGACTCTCGGACGACGCCGTCGTTGACATCTCGCGACGCTCGGACCACCCGCTGCGAGGTCCGCTCGTCGCCAGGGCCAAGGAGCCCTAAGGCGTAGATCGCTTGACGTCGGACCTTGGGCTCGTCGTGATCGAGCAAGGGCAGGAGGAGCCGGCGCGCCTCCACGACCTGACTGGGCTCCGTGGTCTCGCCCAAGGCGCGGGCGGCGCGAGCCAGGAGCTTGGTGTTGCCGCTCGTGAGCGCCCCTCTCAGGGCGGCCAGGCGCTTGGCCGGGGGGAGCGCGGCCAAAGCCTCGAGGAGGTCGTCGCCGGCGACCCCGAGGTCGAGGGCCAGCAGCTCTGCCAGGAGCTGAGCCTCGCCCGGAGAGACCTCCTTCCCCCTCGCCAGCTCGCTCCAAAGGCCGAGGGCCACGATCACCAGGCGAGGCTGGCCCTGGGGTGCTGCCCGAAGCGAGACGCGCAAGAGCTGACTGCGGAGCCCGGGAGTCGCGCGGCGAATCAGGCGCTGATAGGCCTTGAGCGAGAGGTCGTAGGTGGCGCCGGGCTTGTCGGCGCGCCCGAAGGCGATCCGCCTCAGGGTCCGCTCGAGGGCGCCCTCTGGGGCTCTGAGGAGGTAGAGGGCGTGAAAGCGGAGGTCGGGGTCTGGGTCGCGGAGGGCCTGCTCCAAGAGCGGCCGCGCCACCTCCCCCAAGATCGCGAGTTCCTCGAGGGCCTCGACGCGTTCGGCGGCGTCGCCGCCGCGGAGCTGCTCGATCCACTCGGCCACGCTCTTCTCGGCGCCAGCCGCGGGAGCGGGGGCCAAGGCGCAGAGAGCTGCCAACGAGAGCGAGGCCAGGAGAGCGCGACCCGTCCTCACCGGGGCGCTCCCTGGCGCCCCTGCCGGGACCAGGGCCTGCTCGGGACCGCTGCGCTCACGACAGGGCGGCCTCCGAGGACCGAATCGAGACCCCGTCGCCGAGGTCGATCCCGAGGGAGCGCGCGGTCCAGACGAACTCGTCGTCCACGGACACAGTGCGGTGCTTGCCGATCACACTGGTCAGAGGAACCAACGTCGGGACACCGCTGCGGATCGCGACCATTGTCCCGAACTGTCCCTCTGCGACAGCTCGCACGGCGGCGGCGCCGAAGCGAGTCGCGAGGACCCGATCGTGGACGTTGGGGTCGCCCCCCTTGAGGAGGTGACCGAGGACCGTCACGCGGTAGTCGTCGCCGGTGCGCTCGGCGAGGGCTCGGGCCACGCGGTGGGTGACCGAGCCGGGGCGATCGCCGTTGCCAGTGGGGAGCTCCTGCCCCAAGGCTGGGCGGGCGCCTTCGGCTACGACCACGATGGTGCTCCGCTTGCCTGCCTCCCGGCGTCCCACGATCGCAGCCTCGACGTGCTCGAGGGAGAAGGGGACCTCCGGGATCAAGACCACGTCGGCGCCGCCTCCGAGGGCCGCGCGGAGCGCGATCCAGCCGGCTTGGGCGCCGGTGACCTCGAGATACATGACCCGGTAGGTCGTCTCGCTCGTGGTCTGGAGCATGTCGATGGCGTTCACGGTGTGATCCACGGCGGTCGACGAGCCGAAGGTCAGGGAGGTCTCGGGCGTGTCGTTCTCGACGCTCTTGGGGATCGCCACGAGGGGAAGGCCCAGGCGGTGGAGGCGCTCTGAGATCACGAGCGAGCCTTCGCCGCCGATGCAGATCAGACCGTCGAGGCCGAGCCAGCGGACGGTGTCTAGGATCTCGGAGGAGCGGTCCTCTCCCTTGGTGTCGAAGGGGTTGTCGCGGTTGCAACCCAGGATCGTGCCGCCCCGACGGCTGAGGCCCACCACGTCGGCGGGGGAGAGGGGCCAATAGGCCGGGGGGTCGAGGAGACCGTGGAAGCCGTTGGCGATTCCGAACACGTCCGCTTGGTAGCGGAGAGTCGCGGTCCGCACGACCGCCCGGATCACGGCGTTGAGACCGGGGACGTCGCTTCCGACGGTGAACACACCCAACTTCATGCCTGGTTGGCTCCTTGGTTCTCAGGAGTGTAGCGCCCAGGCGCTGTTGGGGACCTTCCCAGCCCAGGCACTTCTGCTAGATTGGAAGGCTAGAAGTCGAGACTCACCATGATGTTTACCGGTGAGGAGAAGCGCAGGGCGGCCCGGATCCGCTTCCGTCTCTCCGACAATTTGAAGGTCTGCTACAAGTTCCTCTCGCACCTGGAAGGCTTCCAGTGCGACGAGATCTTCACGGCACCTGTGTTGAATCTCAGCACGGGCGGACTCCTCTTCGTCGGCAGCCTCCCCGGTCGCGACTGGCTCCCTCAGCTGGGCCAAGGCTTGGTCATGATCGGCGCCAACGTCATGGTGCCTGACAAGGGCCCGGTCAAGGGGCTCTGCTCCTTGCGTTGGACTCGCCCCTCGGCCGTGACCCTCGGCCCACGCTTCGGCGCCGGCGAAAAATACGAGCTGGGCGTGCAGTTCGAGCAGCTGGACAACTCCAACAAGCAGAGCTTGGAGAAGTTCCTGATCGGACACCAGATCCGGACGCGCCGGTTCCGAGTCCGCGACGAGATGGACCGGCGCTACAACTAGCGCCCGAGCGCCTGCCGGAGCGGCGGGCGCAGCCCCTAGCCGAGCACGCCCACGAGGAGGGCCGCCGTCCCCGCAGCCGCGGCCATGGCGCAGATCGCTGTCGCGACGCGGAACAGGAAGCACTGGACCAGGGTCAGCTTGAAGAAGCGCATCATGAGGACCCAGCCTGCGATCCAGAGGACGAAGGTTCCGAGCCCTCCGACGCCCATGGCACCAGCGAGCGCGCTCCCGCCGAAGTCGAAGGCGGCGACGGCGGCGAGCTTGAGACTCGTCTCTCCCAGGGGGCCCATTTCCCAGCCGAACATGCTCCCGCCGATCAGGTAGGCGGCTCCGAGGCCGGCGATCACGTAAAGCCCCGTGGCGAGCGTGTGCACGAGGAGCGAGCCCAGGAGGCCCAGTTCCTTGGCCCCGAAGAGGACGCCGAGGAGTCCTCCGACGACGAGGATCGCGAGAGGGACCAGGCGCTCTTGGGTGGCTTGGGCGACGAGGGTTTCGCGGCTCGCCTGATAGCTGGAGGTCGCCCGCGACTGGCAACAGGGTTGGCCGAGGCGCCTGGAGCGGCCGCAGCCAGGGCAGGGTTTGGTGCGTCGGGCGCTCTCTCCCTTGCGGCTCGGCTCTCCGCAACCGTCGCAGATCGCGGGGGGCTTGCCCTCAGAGCCCCAGTTCAGGGCTCCGCAGGCGTGGCAGGGGACGAGGGTCGGGGCTGCTTTGAGTTGGGCGGTCGGCATGGAGGTCTTCTCTCTCTTCTCTGCCGAGCTCTGTGCGATTCGAGGTCCGGGTCGAGCCTCGTTCGCTGCTGGATTTAGCGCGGGCGAGGTTCCAAATCTGGCTCCTCCTGCCTCCCTGGATTCCAGGCTGTTCCTGTGCTCCCTGTGGCGTGGAACGTCTCCTTCCAAACCCTGGCGCGCTCTGGAACCGGCGAACCAATGCAAAGGAGCCCAAGCGATCGCTTGGGCTCCTTAGGCCGTGAGGCGGGAGAGCGGTGGCTACTCGAAGTGCCTACTCGTCTTCTGCGCCGGCCTCTTCGTCGGGGTTCTTGCCCTCTCGGACCATCTCGAGCTGCTCGGTGTAGAGCTTGCGGTTGGCTTCGCGCTCTTCTTCTTCCTTGGTGAAGGCGAGGCGGTTGCGGGCGGACCAGCGTCGCCACTGCTTGAGGGCGGCGGTCTCAGCGGGGGTCGCGCCGGGGTTCTGGGCGTTGGTGGGCCAGCGCTTGGACTCTCCCACGATCGCTTCCATGGCGGCGTTCGCTTCGAGGCGCACGAAGGGAGAGGTCCCGTCGCCCACATTGTTCATGAGCTCGACCAGGGCGGCTGGGACCTCGTAGTGATTCATGAGCCAGAGGGAGTCCTCTTTGGACTTGGCGCCGGCGTGGATCCCTTGAAGGGTTTGGGCAGCCCAGCGGGCTTGGTAGAGGTTCTCTGAGCCGAGGGCGGTCAGGAGGGAGGGGATCGCACGAAGACCGTAGTTGGCGATGATCTCCTTCTTGGCCTTGTTCCGATACACCTGGCTGCCGGCGATTCCGCCCCGGCGGCCGCGACCACGCTTCCAGCCAAGGAGGCGGACCTTCTCTTTGAGGTCGGGCTCTTCTTCGCGGCTGAGGGTCATGACCTCGAGTCGTTGCTCGGCCGTCGGGCCCAGCCCTTCCAGCTTCTTGAGGAGCTCGTCTCGGATCGGTGTCAGCTCTTCGATCGTGGCCTTGCTGACCTCATCGCCCCAGGTCCACTCGTCCCCGTCGGACTTTTTCCCGTCGGACTTTTTCCCGCCGGTCTTCTTCCCGCCGGTCTTCTTGGGGTCCTTTTGGGCGGCTCCCTTGTCGGCGGCCTTGCGGTTCGCCTCCTCGATCGCCTTGAGCTCCTTGACGCTGCGGGGCTTGCTGTAGTTGCCCCAGTTCTCGTTCTCAGAGAAGGTCGCGACCTTGAACTTGGGGATGGTGATCACGCCGCTGCCGGTCTTGATCAGGATCACCTTCTTGCCCTCTTCAACGAGGCGGCCGTGGATTTCACGTCCGTTGTTGAGGGTCACCGTGTCGGCGCTGGCTGGGCTTCCGCCCACCAAGACCAAGCTGGCTCCGCCGATCAACAGCAAAGCGGTGGAGGTAGTTGCCTTCATCCGTCCTCCTCACGACCGAAGTCGTTGCGGTTCCAGGGCGTTATAGCAGTTATCTCCCACGAGGGGTCGGCGGCGGAGTCGCCTACAATCCGCGCATGAATCCGTCCAAGACTCGTTGGCGCCGTCGCCTCTCGCTTCTCCTGCTAGCTCTTTCGTTGGGTGCCTGTGTCAGCCACCCTCTGGGGGAGGACTGGGAGCAGCTAGATCCTCCGGCCCGTACTGCGAGGGCTCTGGAGGTGCTCGAAGGCCTCTTCGCCGGCGGCGTCGACGGAACCGGCCGTGGGTTCACGGATCGCAAGGTCCTCTCCGTGGATCCCAACGAAATCCGTTACGTAGCCGAAGACGATCCCCACGCCCGTCCCTCGCTCCTCGCCTGGTCGGCGATCAAGTCCGTCGACAGCCAGCCCCTGACGACTTTCCCCTCCCGGCCCGAGACGCTCTATGTCCATCTTCAGGAGGTCCACGCCGGTCGCGTTTTGGACAAGGTGACCCCTGCTCTCGCCCACGCCGGCCTAGCCTCGCCCTACCTCCTGCTCCCTTCCCGTCCTCGGTGGTCTCGGAGCCGCATGGTCCTAGCGCTCCAGCACCTCCGCACCTCCACTGCCCCCGTCCGCACCGCCGCCACCCCGGCGCCAGTGGCGACCCGCACCGCGCCACGCCCAACCCCCACCTCCCTCGATCAGGTCGAGGAGAAGCTAGAGCGCCTCAAGGAGTGGCGCGACCGGGGCCTCATCAGCGAGGAGGACTACGAGGCCAAACGGCGAGCCCTCCTGCAGAGCCTATAGGCTAGGGTTTCCAGCGGACCAATGGTCCGCCTCGGAGGTCGCCCGCCGACGGCTCCGAAATGGTCCGGCGTATGGTTTGAGGCCACGGCGCTGCTCGGTGGAGCCCTGTAGGTGTCTCCCATGACGCGGATTTTCGAAGGCGCGGCTGGGAGTCGTACGTAGGTCTAGCGGGGCTAGGCCCCGCTGCGGTGGTCCAGCTGAGATTGGGTCAGCCCGGGACGATCTGGGCGCCGTAGCGCTCGACGATCAGCCAGGTGCCCTCGGGGAACCTGACCCGCTTGTTGGTCCGCCAGCGGAGAGAGGCGTCCCGAACCGCACTCCGCCAGAGCTTCAGCTCGAGGCGCTTCTCCTTCGTGGCGTTGGTGAGGGCCGGGATCAAGCCGAAGCTCGGCCCGCAGCGAGCTCCCTCGGGCGCGGAAAAGGGATCCAACGCCTTGGCTGACTGCCTGCCGCTGTAGCGGCCCTCGCGGGCGTGAAGATCCCCGAGGTAAGCGTCGAGCGCGCTCTGGAAGAGGCGCCGGTAGCGCTCGGGGTCCTCCTCGAAGAAGGGAGGCACCTCGACCTCTAGAACCGACTCAGAACCTAGAGCGGAGCCCTCACGGCCTCGGCCAAAGAGACCGCGGCGTGGAGGCGCGACGCGGAGCCTAGTGCCGACGTGACTAGGCAGGCTGATCACCCCCGGCCAACGATCAGGAGTCCGCACGACCCAAGCCTCCACGGGGTTAGCCACCAGGTAGACGAGATGCTGGAGGAACTCCTCGGGGCTCTCGAGGTCCCAGTGCGTGTAGGGCTTGGACTCCCAAAGACGCCCCTGGCGACCCAGGTGCCTATTGATCACCCGCGTCAGCATGGCGTCGAGCTGCTCCATGAACTTGGGGAGCCGACGCCGGGTGTCCGTCAGGATCAAGTGGAAGTGGTTCCCCATGAACACGAAGGCGTGGAGCTTGATCCCGTGCTTCTTGGCGTAGGAGGCGAGGAGGAAGCGAACGACCCGGTTCAGACGACGGCCAGGACGAAGAAAGAACCGCCGCTCAGAACACCGGCGCACGACAGCCACTGTGCTGCCCTTAAGAACTCGACGAGCGTGGGACATGAGTCACCTTTAGGAGTGGGCTTCCTGAGGTGACGAAGGTTGTAGCCGGCCTGGGCTAAGTTCGCAATAAGTTAGCTCTGAAGTTAGGCAGCGAGGGAGTGGAGGAGGTTCGCCCGCCCACGAGTGAGGCGGCCCGCAGCCTCGAGTCGACGCCGATAGCTCGCCAAATCACCGGCCTCACGATGGCAGACCGAAGCTATGGAGCTCGGGAGGTCGCGAACGTGGAGCTCGTCGAGGAACACCCCGCCTGTCCGCGCGGCGAAATACTCGAACACCCGCTGAGCCTCCAGGCACTGACCGACACGAACCGTGTAGAGGCTGACCTCCCGCGCCGCGAGATCCTCGATCTCGTCGCGGTAGTCCACGTGGCAAGGACACTCCGAGAAGGTGTCGAGCCCGCCCCCGTGCGGCGGCTTGTCCCCGATCAGGATCCCGACCCGACGCGCGTTGCGGCGCCAATGGAGACCGTTCGCCTCCCTCAGCGCGCACTCGACCGCCTCTGCACCTCCACCCCCCAAGCCGGCCTCCAGCTCCGGCGAGCAGAGGAAGGACATCACGCGACTCAGAGAGCGCGTCGGAGCTAGGACCTTCGTCGTGTAACTCGCGTCGTGATCCTTGAACGCGATCACCGAACAGCGGAGATCCGCAATGTGCTCGCGGAGCTCGGCGACGACCTCCAAGAGCTGGCGGCGGATCTCGTGAATGTGAGTCCCCATGCTGCCCGTCGTGTCGACGATCAACGCCAGGTCGAGGGCAGGGGTCTGCGAGTGCCTCATATTGAACTCCTCGAGCGTTAAGCAGCGCGGGTGATAGGAACCGGATCCGAGTCGTCGTCTGAAGACGCTTCGGTCGGAGGGAGCGAGCTTCGGCTCAGAGCTCGCAGCGCCCGAGCGCTCTGCTCGAGGGCGAAGCGCAGCTTGAGACGCTCATGCGCTAGCTCGAGGCGCTCGGCCTGGCGAGGATCGACGCCGGGCAGCGGCGACTCGCCCCCGTAGATCTCGCGTAGCGCGCGAAAGACCTGCTGGACCTCCGCCGGCGAGGCGCTCTGGCGAACGCCGAGCTCACGGGCGGCCTGGCGGGCCTCCTCCATGAGGCAAGAGCGCGCCATGTCGATCACCCCCTGGAGTCGCTCGGCGAGCCCCTCCCGGCTGCCCTGATCAAGGTCCGAGGCGTAGTCCTCCAGCGCCTCCTCGAGGGCCCCGAGAGCCTCGCGCCGCGGCCCGCCGACCCGGTCCCGGGCCACCGAGAGTTCGTCGCGAGCCCGCTGCAGCATCTCGCGCAGACCCTCTACTTCACGCGCCTCCTCGGCCTTGCGCCGATAGATCGGCAGACGGCGAAAGGCGCTCGCGCCCAGAGCCATGACGATCGCCAGCGCCGGAACCCCGCCCAGGAGACCGAAAGCCAAGCTCGCGCTCGCTCCACCCCAAGGCAGGAACACCAATCCCAAGGTCACGATCGCCATGGAGCAAGTCAGCGTCGCGAAGCGCAGATCCGTGCGGGCCTCGGGCACTTCGTCCGGCCCCAAAAAGAGCGCCGCCAAGACCGCATAGGTCCGCTCAGCTTCCCTCGCACGCCACCCCAACCAGGCGGCGCCAAGCACCGCCAAGCTGCAAAGCCCGCACAAGATCAACCAAGCCACCAAGGACTCTCCCCGGCCTCGAAAGGCCTACCCCGGGCTATCGGTCACGCGCGAGCGGGTCTTGAGGCTCTATCTCTGTATTCCGCTCTGTCTCTGTATTCCGCTCTGTCTCTGTATTCCGCTCTGTCTCTGTATTCCGCTCTGTCTCTGTATTCCGCTCTGTCTCTGTATTCCGCTCTGTCTCTGTATTCCGCTCTGT
>Ga0316202_10000730_pt1 | contig 31654 bp, 34 predicted proteins | sample 3monrhotite_MG_FD_204934 | JGI IMG/M metagenome (GOLD analysis project Ga0316202, IMG submission 204934) | Microbial mat bacterial communities from mineral coupon in-situ incubated in ocean water Damariscotta River, Maine, United States -... | ecosystem: Environmental > Aquatic > Marine >...
GCAATTTTTTCATTAAAAAAGTCAACTTCTTGCTCAGATAATTCAAGTTCTTGCTCTTGCTTTGCTAGAATGGCCTGTAGATTTTGGTTTTCTTCAATGCTTTCTAACTCTTGTTCTAAAGCCGATTCATCTACTGGTGTGCTTACTGACTCTATTTCGCGTACAGCGGCAATTGTATTTATCTGAGCAGGTTTTGCTTGCGTTATTTTTTTCGCTGTCTCTTTTATTAATACAATCGGTTTTTTACTACCTAAACGAGGATCTTTATTCTGAGAACAAATTTGTTCATCTTTTTTTTGTGATACTTCTTGACGATTACCCGCTTTGTTACCTTTATGCTTGCGTACACGCTTTTCAATGCTTTCAAGCTCTTTTTTGCTCAATTTAGCTTTTGCGGTTGGTGCTGAACTAGGTTTTCTTGATTTTTTGCTGCGTGACATGAACTGTACTTAAATTATTTAACAATATTACCGTGTATTTTAGCAAAATTTGTTATGAGAGAATATAAAAAGGAGATAAAAATAAAAAAGCGATAGCTAGAGCTATCGCTTTCGGAGAAAATTTGTGAATAAACCAACAAATTTCTAGTTCCAATTCTTGTTTGGCCATCCTAACCATTTTACACAGTCCCTGTTAACAGTGACACATCCTAATTATTATTATTGCTTCCATACGCTTTTATTATTCTCAGTCTTCCTAACGTCTTATGGGCTATCCTTAAACGTCCTCTGGACTTAACGTTTTTAATTTATCTTCCTGATAATTAATAAACCATCCATATTAAAATTTATACATTCTATTAGAGAATGTCGAAGCCTTCCGTAGTTAACACAATCCTTTTTATTATTACTTGCTACTATTTTTATTTTTTATTACTTGGCAGCTGAGCAATACTTTACCTATCTTTAATAAATGAGCAAGAGTAAATTGCCTTTTTTTTTACATAAATGCATCATTTATCACTTAACCAGTTGTTTATAAACAAAAACATTTACTTACAATAAGTAACAAATTAAATCAAATTAGATAATAGTGGGCAATGTCTTACATTAAATATAGCAATAAACGCACAACAAAACGCACAAACTTTATACGAAATCTTTCGTTTAAAATTAAAATCCACTACCAACAACCGCTTATATTCGATAAAAATCTATAAGCACTTATTTTTATAATAAAAAAATCTTTATAAATTGGCGTTTAAACAGAACTACGACGAATAATTTCTGTTTCGGGTAATAAATTACGAGAACTAATAATAATAATGCCAGCATTTTGAGAGGGTAAAACTAAAACGGCTAGATTATCTAACTCTGTTTTAAAAAAGCCTTGCGTTGCAATTGCCTGCCTCACAATAGGATTACGTAAAAATACTGTTTGATCTATTTTGTATTGTAATACCACTTCATTATGATGGCGCATGGCATAAACTTTCGCAGGTTCACCACCTATTTTTGTAGACCAACTGACTAATAATTTTCCTTCACGCCAAGTTATTGGTGCAATATCTTTTTGCACTAACCCTATTTTAGGTAAAGCTTGATGCTGTGTTTGTTTATAAACCGTTAATGCATCAGTGAGCATAGGTATTTCCGAATTACCTAACGTTAATTGATAACTCAATGGAAATTTAAACATGACTAAAAAAACACATGCCACTACCCAACCACCAATAGTTAAACTATTTTGTTTAGAAAACAGAGGACCTAATTTATCAAAAAATATCGTTACTTTACTACGTACTAACTTTATTTTTGTCGTTTCGGCAGCGAGAATAGTTTGTTTTAATTGCTGATGATATGTTTTACTTAAACGCTTTAGCGGAAGATCATTAAGCGCAAGAGAGAGTGTTTGCTGGCGCAAAAGATCTTCGCGACAATCATGACAACCAGAAAGGTGCGCTTCGATGATTTCACGCTCTTGTCGTGTTAATTCGTTATCAATATAACCCGCCAACATATCTTGTAAAGATAAGTGCAAACTTTGCCATGGGTTATTTTCACTCGATACCTTACTTTGCATTAATTACCCCTATAACTATTGTAATCATTCTTAGTAATTCGGCTATTATGTTGAGATACAGCTTGTGTAAGCTTTTCTTGTTCCTTAATTATTATGCTACTGAGTAATCTTCTCCCTCGAGATAATCGACTCATTATTGTACCTTTCGCCAATTCAAGAATGTCAGCAATTTCGCAATAACTTAAACCATCGATATCTCTTAGTAATACTACTTGGCGAAATTCATCAGGCAATTGTTGAATAGCTAACATAATTTGCTGGTGATTTTGCTGACTTACTAATTGTTTGAATGGCTCTGCAGCTGAACAAGGGTGTGATAGTAATTTAACATCGTCAACTAATATAACGGGGGCAATTTGATTACGACGAATACTTCGTCTTTTGTCATCAGCGACGACACGGTCTAATATTTTCAACAACCACGCGTAAACCGCGACATGCTCTTGCAAAGCAGTAAAGTTCTTCCAAGCTCTTAATAACGTTTCCTGGCACCAGTCTTCAGCAACATCACGATCTTGGCTATAACCTAAAGCAATATTATACAAGCGATGCCAAAAAGGCTCGGTAAGTTGAATAAATTTATGCTTATTATCAGTATTCATTACTATTTTTCTAATTTAAAGAGTTCACTCATTTAAATAAAGACGCAATAACGACACTTTTTATTCCCTTATTATTTATTTTAAAATATTAGGGAATAAGTTATCAATTCATAACGCCTTGTTAGTAATTAAAATTTTTATAAGGTTACATGAATGAAGATGTTTTTTTTCGTAAGTTTAATATTGGTAATAAGTTCTGTTAGTTTGTTAGCAAATGCCGCCGACATGGCACAAGGTAAGGCTAAAGCAGAACAATGTGCTGGTTGTCATGGTATTAATGGGCTAAGTTTAGGTGAAGAATATCCTAATTTAGCAGGACAAAAATATCTTTATTTAAAAAAACAATTACTTGCTTTCAAAAATAAAAGTCGTGTCGATGCCATTATGAATGTTATGGCACAAAATTTAACCAACGCAGATATCAAAAATTTAGCTAATTATTTTTCACAGCAAACAAACAAAAATAACAACTTAATAACTCAACAAAACGGTACGACCAAAAGTAAAATACATTGGATAAAACCCACAAAGCAAGAATTTCCAGAACCCGTATTTTCATCAATGAAAAACAGTGCCTCAATTGAAGTATTTCCCAGTGAAATAGTTGTAAAAGGTGGTAAAAACATGCTTTATACCGCATTAACACCTAACGGAAAAATACTTTTATCAACCAGTCCATCAACCGATTCTGTGTATGTTTTTGACAGTAAAGTAATGAAACAACTCGCCATAATCAAAGTAGGAAAAGCTCCTAAAGGAGTAAAAGTAATGCCAAATGGTGGGTTTGCTTATGTAAGTAATCAAGGTTCAAACGATATTAGTATTATAGATTTAAAACGCTTTAAAAATGTTGCCACGATTAAAACACCAGCGGGCCCACATAATGTCCGTTTCAACCGAAATGGAGACATTGCTTACGTGACCTTACAAGGCGGCGCAGGAATTGGAGTGATTAATACCGCCACTCGAACTCTGGAAAAAGTTATTGCTGTAGCAGGTATAACAGGAGCACATAATTTAGACTTATCCCTTGATGAAAAAACCGCTTACGTACGTGATTTTGTTCATCATGTTGCAGTGCTTGATTTAAACTCAGAAAACGTAGTGAAAGTGATCACTGTCGGCAATGGACATGGCGGTATCGATGTTGACCCTCAAGGTAAGTTTGTTGCAACAGCTGCAATTGCTGATAACCATATTTCGATTATTGATACTAAAACTTTAATGGTGAAAAATATCAATTTGGGCACTGTCTCACACGGAATTCGTGCCAGTAAAAATAGCCAGTGGCTTTATGTCACATTACCAAAAGAGAACGCCATCGCGGTAATTAACACTAACACTTGGCAAATGGAGAAAAAGGTATCGGTAGGTGTATTTCCATTTTGGTTGTCTGTATTAGGCAATCCATAAGAGCCCAACAAATAAAAATAAAGCTAACGTAATCGTTGGCTTTATTTTTATTTAACCATAGTTACTAATCTTGCTCGTGCAACCAAGCAGCATGACGTGGTGCTTTTTTGGTAACAGCCCATTCTTCAACCATTGCCGTACCTACTTCATTTAACTGCTTATATTGCTCTGGTGTACCAGTATTTGCCGCTAACTCTAAACGGTGACCATTAGGATCGAAAAAATAGATGGATTTAAATACACCATGATTTACAGGCCCTAAAACATCAACCCCTTTGCTTTCTAATTCTTTTTTTGCTTCAACTAGAGCTTCTAGGTTTTTTACTCGTAAGGCTAAATGTTGTACCCATGCTGGCGTATTTTCATCACGTCCCATATCAGGCGAATTAGGAATTTCAAAAAATGCTAAAACATTTTCATTACCCGCATCTAAAAAAATATGCATATAAGGATCAGGGGCTTTAGTTGATGGCACTTCATTTTCTGCAATAGCTAACACCAAATCCATATTTAGCTTATCTTTATACCAATCTGTAGTTTCTTTGGCATCTTTACAGCGGTAAGCAACGTGATGAATTTTTTCAATATTGATCATAACAACCTTCTCTAATTATTTGTGCTTTAGGTACTTTTGAGTTTCTAGCTCTAAATAAGTAATTTTTATCACAAACGGCGATCAGCCCCAAACTTTACCGTTAATTTATTATGATGTTTTTTGTTGATTCTGTAATTACACTGCAAAGAAAAGCTTACAACAATATAAAATTCGGCAGGTATTAGTAATGTTTTTACAAAATAACCGTTTTATCACCATTCAAACAAATGCGCTGTTCAGCATGCAACTGCACTGCATGGCTAAGTGCAGTTGCTTCTAAATCATGTCCTAAATGTACCATTTGGTTAATGGTAAAATTGTGATTAATGGGTTTAACTTCTTGTGCAATAATGGGGCCTTCATCGAGATCAGGGGTAACATAATGTGCGGTTGCACCAATAATTTTTACGCCACGGGCATGCGCTTGATGGTAAGGTTTAGCGCCTTTAAAACTGGGTAAAAATGAATGATGGATATTTATTGCATGGCCTTTAATTTTACCACACAAATCATCTGATAATATTTGCATATAGCGCGCTAACACTAACAATTCACTTTGTGTATTTTCCATCACCGCTAATATTTTCGCTTCTTGTTCGACTCTATTTTCAGGAGAAATAGGTAAATGATAAAACGGCACCTCGTGCCATTGTGCTAATTTTTCACAGTCGGTATGGTTAGAGATAATTGCGGCAACATTTACCGGTAAAACCCCAGCTTTCCATTTAGTTAATAATGAAACCAAACAGTGATCATCTTTCGATACCGCAATAACAATATTGGGAAAATCATGTTTATCGCGTAATTTATAATCCATATTTAAAGTAACCGCTAACTGACCAAGTGCAACTTTGAATTCAGCGATACTGGCATTAAAATTTCGATCATCAAAGGCAACCCGTGAAAAAAACTGTTCGGTATAAGGATCACTGTATTGTGATGTTTCGGTAATAAAAGCACCGTGCTCAAATAGACATTGGCTAACTTTTGCCAATACACCACAAGTATCAGGACATTGCCAAGTTAACGTAAAGTGATTAATGTTTTCCATGAATAATATCTTTTTCAGTTTTTATACTTAAATGTATGAATTACAGCGAGCCGTTAAGATTGCCGTAATTTATAGCCTTTTGCTAGTATAAATTACGAGAGATTTAGTATTTACTGCTATATCTTATTACGAGTTTCCGGTTGTAACTGATTCTTATTTTTAATATAAAGCTGTTCAACCTTTTCACGGGCCCATGGGGTTTTACGCAGAAATTTTAAACTGGATTGAATACTAGGATCTTGTGTGAAACATTTAATTTTGACTTGCTTACCTAAATAGTCAAAACCAAAATGCTCAACTAATTGAGTTACCAGAACCTTTAGTGTAATGCCATGAAGTTGGTTGTATGGTTGATTGTCCATTTAGTTTTCGATGTTGCTACAGATTTTATTATTATAACATTGTCGTGAGTTTAAAACGATATTGCTGTTTTAAACTCACAATGCATTAATTCAATTGCCATTAGTTAATTATTACTTTAAATAATCCACTAACTGCTCACTTCCACCAATGTGTTTACCATTAATAAAGACTTGCGGCACTGATGTTTGTCCGGTAACTGCTCGTAAACCTTTTAGTTTAATATCACTACCAACAGTAATTTCTTCATAACTCAAGCCCTTCTCTGTAAGTAACACTTTGGCTTTAGCGCAATATGGACAATCGGTTTTAGTAAATAAAGTAATATCGTCAGGCGCTTTTGCATTACTATTTATAAAGTTAAGCATCGTGTCTGCATCTGATACTTCAAACGGGTCACCTGGTTTGTTAGGTTCAATAAACATTTTTTCAATCACGCCATTTTTAACCAGCATAGAATAACGCCAGCTGCGCTTACCAAAACCAAGGTCTTTTTTATCAACTAATAAGCCCATCGCCTCAGTGAATTCACCATTACCATCAGGTATTAAGGTAACATTGTCTGCTTCTTGATCTAATGCCCATGCATTCATTACAAATGTATCGTTAACTGATAAGCACACAATTTCATCAACACCATTATCGAAAAAAGTGCTGGCTAATTCGTTATAACGCGGCAAGTGGGTAGATGAGCAAGTAGGCGTAAAAGCTCCGGGTAACGAGAATACAACAACGGTTTTATTGGTAAAAATATCGTCTGTGCTGCGAGTAAGCCAATCATCATTGGCACGCATTATAAAATTAACGTTAGGTACGGCTTGGCCTGTTTTGTCAGTGAACATGTATATTTTCCTTTTGACTTTATTAAGATTTGAAATAAGTATGGTGCAAAGGAGTGAATAAATAAAACGATTAAAATTAATTAATGTAATCGTAAAAACAGATTGGTTTAATAACGACGATAATACTCTTTTTGTGGTTCTCTATAATCTATACCCAAATCACCTAAAGATAAATTCTGCATATTGAAGTAGTTTGGGTATAGTTAACACATAAAATGTTATTCAGAGTCAGTTAACACAGCTTGGCAGCGTTGCTGATACATTTCGCACGCTTTTTTAAATTCAGGCATAGCATCAGCTGTAGTATAGGGTTTTAATATAACGAGTATTTTTAATACTCCTTGATAGAAAACAGCATCTGTAATTTCTACATTTATATTTTGAGTTTGATAAAAGCTTAGCCAAAAAGTATTCACTAAACGTAAAATACTCACAATATCAGTCAATTCGCTGTCATCAAAATCAATAATTTTTGACTCTCGCAATGAGATCAATAATTGACTAACTCGTTCGGCAATTGATTGCTGAACTTCAACATATTTTTCACGTAAACTCGAGTTGTTATCCAACAAAACGGGTAGATTACTATAAAAAAAACGAAATTTAATCATCATTTGAAACACTGCATCCATATACATAATAATGGCATCAAGTGCTTTGATTTCTGGAGAAACTTGAGGGAAGGTTTCCAGTAATAAATTACTCGCATATTCCTCATAAATAGACAAAATTATGTCTTCTTTATTACGGAAATGGTAATACAAATTGCCAGGACTTATGCCTAAATGGGCAGCAATATGATTGGTAGTAACATTCCTTTCGCCTTTTTCATTAAATAAATCAATACTCGCCTGAATAATCTTATCGCGTGTCTTCATATAATGTAATTTTTGCTGTTAAATGTGAATAGATATTCACATCATACTATCAAAATTTACACAAAGAAAAGTTTTTTGGAGTAAAAGCTTTAACCTTTTTTATCTTGGCACTTGTAACTTTGTTGATCTGATGATTACAATAGTAACCACAATAATTAAATTAACTTCTATTTATGACCGTAAAAGCAATCTATCCAGGCACTTTTGATCCGGTAACCAATGGCCATGCCGATTTAATTGAACGCGCTAGTCGCTTATTTCCCTATGTGGTTATTGGTGTTGCCGCTAGTCCAAGTAAACAACCTATGTTCGATTTAGATCATCGAGTTGCCATGTTAAAAGAAGTATCGAAGCATTTACCTAACGTGTCTGTTGCTGGATTTAGTGGTTTATTAGTCGATTTTGCCAAACAAAACCAAGCTAATGTACTTATTCGCGGGTTACGTGCAGTTTCAGATTTCGAGTATGAATTTCAACTAGCCAACATGAATCGCCGTTTGTCACCTGATTTAGAAAGTGTATTTTTAACGCCAGCCGAAGAAAATTCATTTATTTCATCAACATTAGTTAAAGAAGTAGCTTTACATCGTGGTGATGTTAGTCAATTTGTACATATTGAAGTTGAAAAAGCATTATTATCTAAATTACACAAATAGCGGTTAACGTCTTCTGAACACTGTAAACAGTTCAAAAATTAATGTTAATATCAGCTATCGTATCAATGTGATACTTATCAGGGGTGATCTTGACTCGTAAATAACGACTGCTCTGTAGCACTTTGAAGTCATGCCAATGCGACTTCGTGATTGGCAGAAATGGTGGCTTTTGCGACTGTCAGATTAATAAAATTTAGCTTTTTTGGCATTGAGAACAAAAGACTGTTGCTCTGCCTGCTTGTTTTATTTCTTTCAATTTTTCTTTGCAAATGAAACACGGCTGACCACCTCGACCATAAACTAATAGCTCTTGTGCAAAATATCCAGGTTTACCATCTGATTGAGTAAAGTCTTTTAAAGTAGTACCGCCTTGTTCAATTGCATGGGTTAATGTTTGTTTAATATGCCTAGTTAATTCAATATAACGCTTTTTAGAAACTTTACCTGCTTGTTTTCTTGGATCTATTCCCGCTTTAAACAAGCTTTCATTCGCATAAATATTACCAACACCTACGACGACATGATTGTTCATTAGAAAAGTTTTTATTGGTACGGTCTTATTACGGGATTTTTTATATAAACAATCATCTGTAAAGTCACGGGATAAGGGCTCAGGACCAAGCTTTTTAATTAATGGATGCTCATTAATATCTTCTGTGACCCATAAAACAGAACCGAAACGTCGAGGATCATTGAGTCTTAGGGCTAAGCCGTTTTCTAATACTAAATCAAAATGATCGTGTTTGGTGACCGGCGTATCTTTGTCAATTACTCTAATAGTACCTGACATGCCTAGGTGTAACATTAATATGCCTTTAGAAGTCCCAAGCAAAAGGTATTTAGCACGCCGATTAACATAAATAACTTTTTCACCACAAATATCCGAAATCGTCGGGGTAATTGGCCAACGCATTTTAGCATTACGAACGACGACGTCAGTGACACTTTGGTTTAATACATGTGGTTCTATCCCACGCTTACAAACTTCAACTTCAGGTAATTCAGGCATTTTTTCTTTCTTTGTTTTTGTGACTATTTATGCTGAACAAACAGTTCTGCTGGCAATAATTGATAATAAATAGCTAAAGGTAATGATAGCCATTGCTCTTTTTGATGATTAAACAACAATAATTGATCTTGAGTTGGGTATAAGCTTAATAACTGTGGCTTATCTTCACCCGCAAGTACTGCTGACACATTAATCGCCGTTTGTTTGCTTAAATCATACTTGAGGGTCTCTGTATTACCTGTAGCCAGCTGCCAAGACTGCATCATTTGCTCTAACGCTTGTGCTTTCATTTTTACAGGTGTCATCCGCCATGCTTGCCCAATACGTTCAATTTTAATTTGTTGATTAATGGTGAGTGTTAAAATAACAGCTCTATCAGAAAAAATAGCAACATCTTGAGTGTAAGCTCCATCGGTATTACGACGAAACAGTTTATCATTGGTAAAATTAAGAAATATAATAATGATCATAACTGAGAAGATTATGACATTATTCCAACCTGTTCGAGAAAGTCTCATTTTGCGGCTTTAAGTTATTTAGTAATACCATGTATTATTAAATAATTTCAGCCATAAAAAAACCCAGTAACTTAAATAGTAACTGGGCTTTTTAATATCCTAAAAAAACTTACTTAATTTTAGCTTCTTTATAGATTACGTGTTTACGTACTCTTGGATCGAATTTTTTGATTTCCATTTTTTCTGGCATGGTTTTTTTATTTTTATCTGTAGTATAAAAATGACCTGTACCAGCACTAGAAACTAAACGAATTTTATCGCGCATAACAATTTCCTTTAGAAAAGTACTTAAACTTTTTCGCCACGGGCACGGATATCAGTTAATACTGCATCAATACCTTTCTTATCGATAATACGCATTCCTTTCGGAGTTAAACGTAATTTAACGAAACGATTTTCACTCTCTACCCAAAAACGGTGAGATTGAAGGTTTGGTAAGAAACGACGACGAGTCGCGTTTCTAGCGTGAGAACGATTGTTCCCTACTACTGGTTTCTTGCCGGTTACTTGGCAAACTTTAGACATGTGAGTCACTCCAAAAATTAATTTCAGCTCGAGCTTGTAATCCTCAAGACCGTCGCCTCAGGATCCTGAAAAAGGTGGCATATTATAGAGAAAGATACTAATGATTGCTAGTGTTAATCACAAAATAACCAAAAAGTGATTTTATTATTATTTTTCATTAGGTTGTATATATTCTTAATAATTTTTTGTAGTTATTTTAGATAAAAAAGTCAAATTTAATCAGTCTGAGAGTCAAGTAACTCTTGTAACCGTTCACGTTGATCTTTACTACATAGTTCATTAATTAAAATACGTATAATATGAGATTTTGCTAAATCAGAACCAACAGAAAGCTGAGTTAACTGGGCTATTGCTTCTTCACTAAGCGTAAAAGTGGCTCGGCGAAAAGGCTTACTATGCGTGGTTTCTTTTTCGCTTAAATGTTGTTTTGTTAGTAACAGTGCCTGCCCCATGCTAAGGTTTTTGGTGTCTTTACTAACAATCGTAGCAGAGCCTTTAGCATAATTTTCTGCATCTGAAATAAATTCATCTACAGTAAAATCTCTCTTTTTCGGCAGTTTGCTATGACTCTTTTTTAAATCAGATAAACTCATGTGAATTGTCCGGCTTCATCGCTAATAACTCCTCAGCAATAGCAATCATCTCTGTTGCTGCTTTTCCTTCAGGTTCATTTTCTAAAACAGATGACCCTTGTTCTTCGCTGTCGTCATAAACATTACGATTATAAGTCACGCCATTGAGTACATTAATACCATAAGAAGTACAGACTTCTTTGGCTTCAATAATACGGTTAGCTTGATTAGGCAATGAAGGACATTGAGTAATAACAAACGAGGCAAGCATTTTAGGATTAACCATTTTACAAGTGCTGAGCATATCTTCCATATGTGGCACTGTTTTCAAATCTCGTCGTTTAGGCCGCAACGGAATAATAACATGATCAGCAACCGACATCGCTGCACGCAAAGCTAAATTATCCTGCCCACCACAGTCAACAATTACATAGTCGTAGTGCTGCGTTAAACTCAACAAATCGTTACGAATTTTACCATAAAGCTGAATACAATTAATTGAAGGCAACGAGGGATCGCTATTACGCGCTTGTATCCAATCAGAAGTAGTACGCTGGGGATCACAATCCACCATCAATACAATCGCTTTCTTATCTCGAGCAAAATACACAGCTAAATTTTGTGCTAAGCAACTTTTACCACTACCGCCTTTTTCGCCACCTACTAATATCATCATGATGTTAATCCTTATACCACTGAATAAATTTATTTCTCGACCAAACTCTGTGCATTAATGTGGTCGTTGTTTAGAGTAACTATTTAACTTTTGAGTATAGTGCAATTTAGTTATCAAGTTGCAACGCAATATGATACCAACCAGAATCACCTTGAATACAACGTAACACTATTCCTTTTAAGGTTTGGCTAGTGGGGTGAGCAGCTTTAAATAAAATTTCAATATTGCTTGAAATAGGAATAGCTTGATCACAATCAACCTTCAAACCACCACGAGAAAAATCTAAACACACAATTTTACGTTGTTGTTTATTTCCCTTTTCATCAGTCCAAGAAATATCAACTAACTCTTTTTCCATATCTATGCGAAATGACTGCCGACGTTCGTCATCAATGTTGGCACTATCAGTCATAAGATGATCCTTTTAAAATATAAAAATTACCTATTTGCTAAAAACTAACCGTCATTTGTTATCGTTGCAACTTTTTTAGCAATTTTATTCATATTTTTACAGTTTACCGTGTTCTGCAAACGAATAACATTGATGCCCAGCAACAATTAAGTGATCGAGTACGCGCACATCAATCAATTCTAATGCTTGCTTAATACGCGCTGTAATTTGATTATCGGCAATGCTGGCTTCACAAACGCCAGAGGGATGATTATGCGTTAAAATAACAGCAGCCGCACGATGTTTAATCACGTGTTCCACAATAATTCTAGGGTACACAGCGGCAGCATCAATAGTGCCATAAAATAAACGTTCAAAATTCAATACATGATGTTGATTATCTAGCAGTAATACCGCAAACACTTCTCGTGATTCATTACGTAGTTCCGCTTGTAAATATTGTTTTGTGACCTGCGATGAAGTTAGTGCATTACCCTGTTTTATTTTCTCAGACAAAAATCGTTTCGACATTTCTAAACAAGCTTGTAACTGCACAAACTTAGCGGTACCTAACCCGTGTTGCTGACAAAACTCACTGTGGTCGGCAGCAAGTAAAGCTGCCAAGCTACCAAAATAACTCAGCAGCTTACGAGATAATTCTACAACATTACAACCAGCGACTCCTGTACGTAAAAAAATGGCTAGTAATTCCGCATCACTTAAGCTATTTGCCCCTTGGTTTAACAATTTTTCTCTTGGGCGTTCTTGTTCTGGCCAGTCTTTCAACATAGTGCATCCTTGCTTGTTTTATATGGGTAGTGATTTTATCCGTAAGTTTATGTTATCTTAGCGCAATTAAATCTTCCATTTTTAAGACTAGCAGGTTATGAAAAATCTTCAGGATAAAAAAATTGTTTTAGGCATTAGCGGTGGTATTGCTGCTTATAAAACACCTGATTTAGTACGGCGTTTAAAAGAACAAGGTGCCAATGTACGAGTAGTAATGACCAATGGTGCGAAAGCTTTTATTACACCATTAACCTTACAAGCGGTTTCCGCAAATCCTGTTGCAGATAGTTTACTTGATACTCAAGCCGAGCTGGCAATGGGGCATATTGAACTCGCAAAATGGGCTGACTTAATTTTAATTGCTCCCGCAACCGCCGACATTATCGCTAAAATAGCCTGTGGTTTAGCTAACGACTTACTTAGTACTCTATGTTTAGCTACCACTGCACCGATTGTGATTGCGCCAGCGATGAATCAACAAATGTGGCATGCCTTACCCACACAAGCTAACGTTAACACCTTACAATCTCGTAACGTCACTATTTTTGGCCCTGGTACTGGTGAACAAGCTTGCGGTGATGTTGGCTTAGGGCGGATGTTAGAAGTAGCCGAAATAGTGGCACTAACAAGTACTTTTTTTACTAATACCCTAAACACAATTTTAAGTAATGACCTTGCAGGCCAACATTGGGTGATTACTGCGGGCCCTACGCGTGAAGCAATTGATCCTGTACGTTATATTTCAAATCATAGTTCAGGAAAAATGGGCTATGCTATTGCGCAAGCTGCACTGAATGCAGGCGCAAAAGTTACATTAATTTCAGGGCCTGTAAATATTAAAGCACCACAATATTGCCAACTTATTAATGTAAACAGTGCCAATGAAATGCATCAGCAAGCGGTTAAATTGGCAACAAATAACACGCACGTTTTTGTCGCTTGCGCTGCTGTCGCTGATTATCGAGTAGCAACAATTGCCGAACAAAAAATCAAAAAAACAGAGACTAATGAGGCTATACAACTAAATTTGGTTAAGAATCCCGATATAGTTGCCGATATAGCCAACTTAACAGACAAGCCTTTTGTCGTTGGTTTTGCCGCTGAAACACAAGATATTACTCGTTATGCAAAAGAAAAATTAGTGCGTAAAAATCTTGATTTAATTGCAGCTAACGATGTTGCTCAATCGAATCAAGGATTTAATAGTGACAATAATGCGTTAAGTGTTTTTAGTTCGACAGAACAATTTGATATTACGTTAGCAAGTAAAGCGCAAGTTGCCCAACAGTTAGTCGCTATTATTGCTAAGCAAAATAAAAAAGTTAAACGCTAAGAGGAAAAGATACTGAAATGAATTCAGTATGAAAAATATAATTGTTGCTGCTTCTAACTAGGAATCGTAACAAAAATACACCATAACAATAGAAATCATTAAAAATAGAGAACAATAATCTATGTCAGCGAATCAAAAACCAAACAGAAAACAACAAATTTTAGAATGCCTAGCGCTGATGTTAGAAAACAGTAATGGTCAACGTATTACAACCGCTAAATTAGCGGCAGAAGTAGGTGTGTCAGAAGCAGCACTGTATCGTCACTTTCCTTCAAAAGCACGCATGTTTGAAGGCTTGATTGAATTTATTGAAGAATCTATTTTTTCACGCATCAATCTTATTTTAAGTGATCACAAAGAATCGTTAGTGCGTTGTCATCATATTTTGCATGTTTTATTGGTGTTCGCTGAACGTAATCCGGGTATGTGTCGTATATTATCGGGCGATGCCTTAATGGGCGAGAATGAGCGTTTACGCGTACGAGTTAACCAATTTTTTGAAAAACTAGAAACCCAATTCAAACAAGTATTAAGAGAAAGAAAATTACGCGAAGGTAAAGGTTTTCCTGTAAGTGAGCAAGCACTAGCTAACTTACTTTCTTCTTATGCTGAAGGTAAAATTAGCCAATATGTTCGCTCTAGCTTTGAAAAGAAACCAAGTAGTGATTTTAATGAACAATGGCAATTCTTTATGGCAAATAGTTAATAGACACTTAAAACGTTACCCTGACCAAGGTCAAGATCTAAACTACCAACAAAATATTTTGAATTAGGAAAATCAATGAGCACACTTTCTACCTTACAACCTGCCAGCTTATGGCAACTCTTTGAAAAAATTTGCAGTATTCCACACCCATCAAAGCACGAACAAAAAATATCGCTTTGGATCCAGCAATGGGCAAAAGAATTAAGTATTTCGGTACAAGAAGATGCCGTAGGTAACTTAATTTTAAAGAAGCCAGCAACAGCAGGTATGGAAAATCGAAAAGGTGTGATTTTACAAGCGCACATGGATATGGTGCCGCAAAAAAACAATAACATTGACCACGACTTTTTAGTTGATTCAATTAAACCGTACATTGTTGATGATGAAGAAGGTACGTGGGTAACCGCACAAGATACTACCTTAGGTGCAGATAACGGTGTTGGCTTAGCCTCTGCACTTGCGGTACTTGCTAGTAATGATATAGCTCATGGCCCATTAGAGGTTCTAGTAACTATTGATGAAGAGGCAGGTATGACTGGCGCTTTTGGTCTTGAAGCGGGTTGGTTAGACGGTGATATTTTAATTAACACCGACTCAGAGCAAGAAGGCGAAGTTTATATGGGCTGTGCTGGTGGTATTGATGCTAGCGTAACTTTTGATTTAAGTTTTGAAGCGGTACCACAAGGCTGGCAAGCATTTAACTTGTCTATTTCAGGTTTAAAAGGCGGTCATTCTGGTGTCGATATTCATACGGGCCGCGCCAATGCTAATAAACTGTTAATTCGCTTTTTAAGCCAAGCAGATCAACAATTCGATATTCGCTTAACGGAGCTCAATGGTGGTAGTTTGCGTAATGCCATTCCTCGTGAAGCTTTTGCCAGCTTTGTTATACAAAACAACAAAGTTGATGATTTCAAAACAGCATTAGCAGACTATTTATCGACAATAAAAGAAAACTTAAAGTCGATAGAAACTGGTCTTGAAATGTTACTTATCGCGCCTGAAGAATTTGAACAAATGTGGACACAAGCGACTCAAAGCAAAATTTTATCCGCACTTAATGCTTGCCCGAATGGCGTTATTCGCATGAGTGACGATATTGACGGTATTGTTGAAACCTCACTCAACGTTGGTGTTATTCGCCCTAAAGGCAACAAGCTTAGTATTATGATCTTAATACGTAGTTTGCATGACGATGGCCGTATACAAGTTGAAGAAATGTTGACTTCTTTATTTAGTTTAGCGGGCGCAAACATTACGTTTTCTGGCGGTTATCCGGGCTGGAAGCCAGATACTAGCTCACCAGTAATGCAATTAGTGCGTGATACTTACCAAGAGCTATTCAATAAAATTCCTGAAATTATGGTGATCCACGCGGGGCTTGAATGTGGTTTATTTAAAACCGCCTACCCTGATTTAGACATGGTATCTTTCGGACCAACGATTAAATTTCCACACTCACCAGATGAGAAAATATTAGTACCAACCGTTGATTTATACTGGCAGTTATTGGTGAAAGTTTTAGGAAATATTCAGACTAAATAATGACTTATCGCTAACATGTTAAATAATCAAAAGGGTGGCAATTGCTACCTTTTTCGTTATAACCAATAAACTAGATTAATACTCTTATTATTAAAAAATTTGGATATTTAATTTATTCATCAACTGAATATAAATTAAATTGATTTCTTCCTAAATCCTTACCTTTGTACAAGGCTTCATCAGCAGCTTTAAGTAACTGAGGGATAGACTTTTTCTTGTCGTTATTGGTAACACTTCCACCAATGGATACGGTGAATTTGTATTTATTATTTTGATAAATACATTCAGTATTAGCAATTGTCGTCACAAGTTTATTGCCTAAAATAGATAAATCTTCTTTCTTGGTATTCGGAAATATTAGTAAAAACTCTTCACCTCCAAAACGACCTACATAATCAGATTGACGAATTGAACTTTCAAGTGTTTTTGCAAGAAACTTTAAGCATTCGTCACCTACATCATGGCCAAAATCATCATTCAGTTGTTTAAATTTATCAACATCTAACAACATGATACCTAAAGAGGTGTTGTCTCTTTTCGCTTGAGCCATAGCAGTTTCTAGGTTTTCCTCGATATGACGGCGGTTTGCTATTTCTGTTAATGAATCCATATAAGCAAAAGTATTTAATGCGTTTTTTAATTTATGATTTAGCTTTTGATAGTAATAACCAAACCATCCACTGATAATAATCGCCACAACAATCCAAAATAGTTTGGCAATTTGTTTATTTGTAGCCACCACTTCATTATCCAAATCCACTAAGTAATGGCTCCACGCAAACAATGATAGAACGAGCAAAATTAAACTTACTGATATAACCCCTACTACGCGAAAACTACATATAAAACTACAAAATACTGGAATAAGAGGTGATAAAATAATAAATTGGCTGTTAATTCCCCCTGAGACTATAAGCAAAGGAACTAAACAGAAAATACAGACAATCGATATTATTATTCCTGCATGCTTGGTCAATATTTTTTTTCTAATCAGTATATAAATACTCGCTGCTAGCAACGAATTAAAAATACCTAATAAAGTAAAAACGATACTTTGAGTAGAAAATAATGGCCTAAGTATTGTGCCAGATATACTAACGATGGTTAACAATAAAGCAGTTATTTGACAAATTTCCTCTTCAATGTTTTCCGTTTGCATTATTATATTGACCCGTAAAATAAATTATTGAGTTAAGAGCGATTATACGTTGATTATTAGCATAAAATTATGCAAATAACCACTTTGCTTCGCTATCATTAAATTACCATAGTATCGATTAGAAATAGTTAACATTTCACTAAACACAGATAGTTTTTCTTTATTTTCTTTGCTACCCTCCTTGTTCGCGGCTGCACAAACGATGCGATTAACATTAAAGAGATTATTAATATGATTGTAGAAAATGTGCTTCCTAAAGATTATGCAGAAATGTTAGATGTTTGGGAGAATTCAGTCCGAGCAACCCATAACTTCATTACCAATGAGGATATTGAGTTTTTTAAACCTATTATTATCGAACAAGCTTTCCCTACAGTGACGTTACGTTGCATTAAAGAGAATGGTTCAATAGTTGGCTTTACAGGAGTTCATGAAGCTAATATTGACATGCTATTTATCTTAGATGAAAAACGAGGTGCAGGTTACGGTAAGCAATTGCTACAATACGCGATTGACAAACTAGGCGCGACGAGGGTTGATGTAAACGAACAAAACCCTTTAGCAATTAAGTTTTACGAATATATGGGGTTCAGAATAATTTCTCGTTCACCATTAGATGGTATGGGTAAACCTTTTCCTATATTACATATGATGTTATAAAACTCGGTTTTTTAAATCGTGTTTGGCAGAAGAAGTCTTTTAAGCTAATAACTTATTAGGCTTCCGTAACACTTCTTAAATTCCCCTCTAGTTTTGTTAGGTTTATATAATGATAACAAGACAGTTTTTTGTCATAAAAATGAAATGGCTTAAATTGCATTTAGGTAGTTGTGATTTTCAGGTACACTCTGTAACAGAATTTTTCTTCAGGTATGGCAATGCTCAGTACGTTAACGGTTACGCTCTTTTTAATGTTATTAACCGCAGTAATACTCGCCAAAGCAATGAAACTACCACGTAATATTTGGTTATTATTTTTAGTTCAACCTTTAGCCATGTCAGCATCACCAGTGATCGTATTTATTGGCGGTATTTTATCAACACAATTAGCGCCAGATCCTAGTTTAGCAACCTTACCGTTAACCTTAATGATTATTGGTATTGCTAGTTCGACCATTCCTGCGGCAATGTTAGCAAAAAAATTCGGTCGTAAGAAAGCGTTTAATATTGGTTTAAGCTTGTCTTGTTTAGGCTCTTTAACCGCAATGTTTGCCGCTATTCATGCTAGCTTTTTCTTGTTCCTCGTGGCTTGTATCTGTATCGGTAGTAGCATTGCCTTTATCATGCAATTTCGTTTTGCCGCGATTGATAGTGTAAAAAATAAAGATGATGTTGCCAAAGTTGTGTCGGTATTAATGTTTGCCGGAATTTTTGCTGCCTTTATTGGCCCTGAAGTGGCGGTAATGGGTAAAGACTGGTTAACCTCTCCTTATGGTTATGCCGGCTCATTTTTAGGGCTGGCTATCATGGTTTTTATCTCACTCATTATTTTTCAGGGCTTTACTGACCCCGTAATACATGAAAATAATTTACAAGGTGAAGAGCGCCCATTATCGACAATTATAAAGCAGCCACTTTTTATTATCGCAATATTAGCCGCAGCTATTGGTTATGGCTTAATGAGTTTGTTGATGACTGCAACCCCTATTAGCATGCACAATATGCAAGGACATAGCTTAAACGACACTAAATGGGTTATTCAAAGCCATATTGCCGCGATGTACTTGCCGTCACTCATTTCTGGCATTTTAGTAAAACGCATAGGTCTTAAAAACGTACTATTTTTGGGGATTTTATTATTTGTTGGTGTCGCAATTATTGCGCTAAATGGTCAACACGTAATGCATTATTGGTGGACACTAGTTTTGCTTGGTGTTGGTTGGAATTTCTTATTTTTAACCGGAACAGTGCTATTAGCAGAATGTTATCAAGCAGTTGAACGCCATAAAGTACAAGCGATAAACGACTTTATTATTTTTACCGTACAAGCATTATCTTCACTATTAGCGGGCTGGATATTATTTAAAGGGGGTTGGCATAGTTTAGTTTTTTCAACGATGCCCTTTATTTTATTGATTTTTATTGCGAATATCGTTTTTTATCGATTACGTTATCCGGTAAAAATTAAAAGTTCCTGATCTTCGTTAGGATGACAGCAGCGCTATTTTAAGCTAATTTAACTTTCAGCAATACCGATGTTAAGAAGTCATGCTGAACTGGTTTCAGCATCTAATAACAATAAAAAAATTTAAAAGAGGCTAGCAATGACCGTCGTTGATATGCATACCCATTTTTTACCCAAAACTTGGCCTGATTTGGCTGATCGGTTTGGCACACCAGATTGGCCGTGGATGAAACATACCGAGTCAGGTAAAGCGATGGTGATGCTAGGTAATAAAGAATTTCGCCCTGTTTATCAAGCGTGTTGGGATGCACAAACTCGGCTTGAAGAAATGGACAGAGATAATATTGACATTCAAATTATGTCGGCAACCCCGGTGTTATTTGCTTATGCGCGCCCTGCAAAACAAGCCAATGAATGCGCGCAAATATTTAATGATTTAGCGCTTGACCTCTGTAGTCATAACACCAATCGTTTAAAAGCATTGGCACAAGTACCGCTGCAAGATATTGATGCTTCGTGCCATGAAGTTTCACGTGCCGTTAAAAATGGTCATATTGGTGTACAAATTGGTAATCATGTCGGTAATAAAAATCTGGATGATGAAGGTTTGGTTACTTTTTTACAGCATTGTGCCAGTGAAAATATTCCAGTATTAGTTCATCCTTGGGATATGCTGGGTAGCGACCGTATGCCTAAATATATGCTGCAATGGTTAGTTGCTATGCCTGCTGAGACACAACTTTCTATTATGTCATTAATTTTATCAGGGGCATTTGATCGTATATCAAAAGACTTAAAAATTTGTTTCGCACATGGTGGTGGTAATTTTGCTTTTCAAATTGGACGTGTAGATAACGCTTGGCGACATCGTGATATTGTTCGAAAAGACTGCCCTAACGTGCCGTCATCTTATGCTGATCGTTTTTATGTTGATTCCGCTGTTTTTTCTAATGAGTCATTACAATTGCTCAGCAATGTTATGGGTGACGATAGAGTAATGCTCGGATCAGATTCACCGTTTCCATTAGGTGAACAAAGTGTTGGGAAATTAGTAAGAGAACACCCTCAATTAACGCCCTTAAGTAAAAGTAAAATTTTAGGTGATAATGCATTCACCTTTTTTGGATTGTAAAAAATGAATACAATTACGGTTAATAGCAAACAAATTACCCCGTCTAAAATTCTCTGTATTGGTCGTAATTATGTCGACCATATTCAAGAATTAGGTAATGAAATACCCGATGAAATGATCGTCTTTTTCAAGCCAAATTCAGCGATTTCAACAACGCTTAACAGCCAACATTTACAAGAGTCCGTGCATTATGAAGGCGAACTATGTTTTGTTTACCTACAAGGTAAATTTAGCGCCGTAGGTTTTGGTTTAGACTTAACTAAACGCAATTTACAAAACAAGTTGAAAACAAAAGGCCTACCATGGGAACGTGCGAAAGCATTTAATGGTTCAGCTTTATTTAGTGATTTTGTTGAGATTGATTCTATTGATGACGAGCTGAGTTTAGAACTACAAATTGACGGCACAATATCACAAACGGGTAGCATTTCATTAATGATGTATAAGCCTGACGTGATTTTACAAGAATTACAAAAATTTGTTTCCCTTGAAGACGGTGATATCGTGATGACAGGCACGCCAAAAGGGGTGGGGGAAATACCTAAAAATGCTACGTTTATTGGCCGTATTTTACAAGAGGGTAATGAGCTTGTAACTAAAACGTGGCAAGTAGTTTAGTCATAACAGCCGGTTAACCGATATTTGACCTGGATAAACAGCACTGCAATTTCGACCTTGCTCTTTGGCTAGATATAAGGCTTTATCCGCTTGCTTAAAAAAAGCTTCCGCCGTTAATTTTATATCACTGTCTTTCAATGTTGTACAACCAATACTTACGGTTAAAATATCGGCAATAGTTGAATATCTATGTTCTATTGCTTTTAGCTCAATATTTAATCGGATCCGTTCAGCAACACTAGTGGCACCGTTGCTATCCGTGGTGGCTAATAATACGGCAAACTCTTCTCCCCCATAACGCGCGACTATATCAGTGTTTCTAGGTAATGCTTGTGCAATAGTTTGAGCTACAATAAACAAGGCTTTATCGCCTTCATCGTGCCCATAGTTATCATTAAAAAATTTAAAAAAATCGATATCAATCATTAGTAACGATAAAGGCTGTTTAGTACGGTAGGCTTCTGATATTTTATTCTCTAATGCTTTGTCATAAGCTCGGCGGTTAGCAATTTGAGTTAGTTGATCGATTTCACTTAATCGCTTTAACTCAAGGTTTGATTGTTCCAATTCTATAGTCCGTTGGTTAACTTCACCTTCTAACTGTTCTTTATGTGCAATAATTATTTGCTTTTCTTTTTCTTTAATAATAAAGAATAGAATAATTAGTCCAATTGAAAGTAATACTACAAAAAATAATACAACATAAATTGTTTTACGAGTTTCGACATGCGGTAATATTGCTTCTGACTCCTCAATTTCGGTAGCCATACCAATATCGAGAACTTTATCCCAGAGCCACACACCAAAAACACGTACTCCACGATAATCACGATAAGATTCAATATAAACACCCGAATGATTAGCAATCGCATTTTTTGCCATAAAGGTTAATGGTCGTTTTTCCTTCACAATCCCTTTTCTTGGATACTCAATTAAATTAACCCCTGGGTCAGTAATTTTAATGGTCATTATCGCTTCGTCATCAAATCCTAACTCACCATCAGCTTTTAGCTGCTCGATAAAACGGATCTGAGTAATTAAATTAGCTGATTTATCAAACGCATAAGTTTCACCCGTTTTACCAATTTTTCCTAATTTCATAATACGTGTAAAATTTTCTTGTGGATTTAATGCAAAAACAATCACAGCGATAACATTCTCTTGGTTGTTTTTTATAGGTGAAGCAACATACACGGAGGTAAGGTTCGTTATTTGCTTACCTGCTTGGCTTAATGTTGGCTTTTCTGAAGTGATCGTTGGAATAAACAATGTTTCACCTGAAAACACTCTGTCTAAATATTCTTTTCGCTGTTGATGAATAATACTGGTAGTACCTATTTGATATTTTTTATGTGAGGCAATAATTTTTCGCTCAGGTGAAATTATCATAAATCCTTTGTAATGATTAACCGCCAATCGCTCATTCATTAATGTTGTTAGTTCATTAAGAGCCGCGCTATTTTGCAATGCATTTGAAGAAGAGGGGGCTTGTGTTACTTTTTCGGTTAATTTACCTACCACTGTTTTATTAACATCGTAAGCCATTTTCTCTAATTGCTCTTTTAGCCATAAATGTAATGCTTCTTGGGTAGTAATTAATACCGTTTGTAACGATTCGTGAATATTCTTCTTGGAGTTATTTTCTATATGTTGCAAAGCAACGGTGGTAAAAATGGAAATAATCACCATAAATGAGAGAATTAACGTGGTGATTGAAAATAGTTTAGGGTTAAACACCATTATTGATTATACCTGTATTGAAAAACATGAAATGCCTATCTTTAGAAAAATGGCTATTTGATTAGTGTAGCACGTAAAAAAACAACTGCCCTTTTGAGATGTTGTTGTGCACTTTTTTGAAAAAATCGCTTAAAATACTATCGGTTATTATAAATAAAAAATTAACTTTCTGTATAAATAACCTGTCGTTCACTGCGCGCAAAGCCAATTAAATTGAGGTGATATTGATGTGCTAATTCAATCGCTTTACTGGTTGCTGCAGACATAGATACCAAATTACTAATGCCTGCGGCAATAGCCTTATCAACCATTTCATAACTAGTACGGCTTGAAACCAATAAAAATCCGCTCTCACGGTCTATATTGCTTTGCGCTAACGCACCGATTAATTTATCTAAGGCATTATGACGACCAACATCTTCGCGCAAAACCAATATTTCCCCCGAATTTAATAAGCAAAAGGCCGCACCATGTACTGCGCCTGCTTGATTATTTAATATTTGTTGTGCTTTAAACCTTTCTAACGTTTTCGTTATAACGGCAAAGTTTGCTAGTTTTGAACGAGGTAATTTTTTATGTGGCTTTACTGTTTGTTGCAACGATTCAACACCACATAAGCCACAACCGCTATTGCCAGCAAGGGTGCGACGTTTTTCTTTTAAACGTGAAAACAATCGGGAACTTATGGTCAGTTTTACTTCGGTGCCTTGTGGACACGAAACAATTTCATAATCAATAATATCAGTAGCTTGCTCGATAATTTGTTCTGCCAAACTAAAACCGATAGCAAAGTCGAGTAAATCAGTTGGTGTTGCCATCATTACTACATGCGAAATACCATTGTAAACTAGCGCTATTGCTTGCTCATCAATAACAAAATCTAATGCGGATTTTGTTAACATTTTTTTGGTTCTAATTTGTCGAGATATACGTGTTAAACCCTGTTCAGTGATTTGTTTTTCTATTTTCATACTAAATTTATTGCTTAGCTTTTATGCGCTTATGCTTAGGTAAAAAATCTGTTTGTTGTTTGCTAAAGGCTTGATTACGTTGTTGCCAGCTTGAGGGTGACGACACTTTGATTACTTGCACAGCCGTAACTTTATATTCAGGGCAATTCGTTGCCCAATCACTGTTTTCTGTGGTTACAACATTGGCACCACTTTCTGGATGATGAAAGGTAGTATAAACCACACTCGGTTGCATACGTTCACTTATTTTTGCTTTTAATACTGTATCACCCGCACGACTACTTATACCTAGCCAATCACCATCAACAATACCGCGCTCTTGAGCGTCATGTGGATGAATTTTTAATATGTCTTGCTCGTGCCATATTTGATTTTCAGTTCGGCACGTTTTGTAGTTATGCGGTCGAGTTCATAACCAAAAGCAAAACGCCCTTTAACACAAGCACCACACAGGTGCCTTTTATTCTCAATGATTGTTTTAACGACTTCATTGATATTAACAAAATTGTGTTCAAGATTAGATTTCATAATTTAAGCTCATGATAAAACATTATCAAAAGCTAAATACTAATTTAATCTTTTGAATGTTTTAGATTTTTTCTATTTATCAAGATTACTAATAACAATAATAATCCAAAATTAAACGACCCACCACCTGATGAACTACTTGATGTTGGTGTTGGTTTAACTACTGGAGCGGAAACAGTTACCGTTTTTTCCGCGGTCGCGGTAAGGCCGTTACCATCAGTAACGGTAAGAGTTACCGTATAACTACCTGCAGCACTATAGCCATGACTCGGGGTCATTTCTGTACTGGTAGTAGAGTCACCAAAATCCCATAAATAATTATAATTTTCGTCACCACCTGTGGGTATAGCAGTATAGTTTACGGTTAAATTATTGGTCGCTATAGTAAACGTTGTGCTTACATTATTTTCAATGCTTACCGTTGTTGTAAAACTATAACTTTGTAAGGTATCGTCTAACACCGATAAAGTTACTGTAAAATTACCAACCAGATCATAAGCATGGCTAGTTGAAGCACTTGTACCTTGTACAACATCACTACCATCACCAAAATTCCAACGATAAACGAAATTCCCCTCACCACCAGTTAAGTTAGCATTAATGGTTACATTTGTTCCTGATTTTTCAGCTGAAATATTACCTACAATAGCTTCACCTACAACAAGATCAGATGTTAATATTTTCTCACCAGTAGTCGTTTGGTAAGTGACCGAAACGGTATAGCTACCCGCTTGTACATATGTATGAATAATATTAGCACCGGTCAATTGGGTGCCATCACCCATTTGCCATACGAACGTTGAATCTGCATTCACATTCGCATCATTCACAGCAAGCGTTACTTCTAAACCATTATGCGTTGAGCTGATTAAAGATAAATCTGATTTTGTTAAGACAACACTCGCCGTAGTGCTATCACTTGCTTGATCACTAATTTCAATACTTAATCCTAGTTTAGGTAATATAATGCCTGATTCAGGTTGAAATGCTGACGAATAATCTAAACGATCCTCAAAAATATTCGTTGCGGTTAAATGCGTATCTCCATTTAATGTACTTTGATCAAAAAGACTAAAGGCCGCATCTCGTATTTGCTTATCTGTATTTGCAAAATTACTACTGCGTTTAATTGGATTTTGGTCAGCATCTACAACGCCAATAAAGACTTTACCTGGATGAGCATTAACTTGATTGTCGTTGACACTATCATTGCGATACCAAACCAATACACCAGGTTCGTAACGAGTACCTATTAATCCCCTATCTGTTTCGGTATAACTGCGAAGTTGTAAATAGTAACTATGTGGAGCGCCATCAATCTTAGATGTTACTCTAGAAAAACCATCAAGCGTGACTTCATTATCAACTTCTCCACCATAAAAAAACAAGTCGCTATTATTGTTAGTAACACGAATATTATCTGCAACAAAACCATAACCACCAACGGCAGGATCGGTAACATAAATAATTTTAACTGTAATTGTTTGATTTTCATAAGCAGATAAATCAAAGGTTAAGTCTACCCAACCTAAATCACCTTCAGCACCGCTGATAGATAGCGATTTGTCACTGATAAAATTAGTAACATTACTGTGAAATTGGTTAGCCACTTTAGTGTGATTACCAGCAATAGGTGTGTCATTCACCAAAATCTGCACATAATCATAATCTAATTCAATATCCCAGCGAGCTTTCATCGTTAAGGTCGAAGCTCCAGCTGGCAGACTTGTGTTGAAAGATAATGTATGAGTAAACATGTCACCAGCATTTGAATAGAACTGGTAGTCACCACTATATGGCACACCAAAATCAACCGGAGGAATAGGTAAATTAACTTTGACTTGGTTAATGCCATTTTGATGATTTGTCGCTGTTACTAAATTAATGGTAGTGCTATCTAAGTCAGCAAATTCAATAACTTGTTGATTTACCCAATTGCCTTGATAACGATTTTGATAGATATCTTTAACATAAGGACTAAAACCAGCAGGTTGAGTACCGGAAGGAGAACCTAACCAGCTACCAGAGGCCATTAATGACCAATTAGCGACAGGTGAACCAAAAGTACCATTTGCGGTGTCATATTCATCGGGTATACCTAAATCATGACCGAATTCATGTACCACTACGCCAACAGCTGCATCGATAGGTGTTATGGTATAACCAAATAGTTTTATAGTAGAACCCGGTATAGCAACAGGTAAATTATCACTACCTACAACAAACGAGCGATGAGACCAAATGGCATCTTCAGCCAATGAGCCACCACCCGTTTCTTCACCAATACTCGAATGAAAAATCATTACGTGATCAATAATACCGTCGGGTTCATTAATGTTGCCATCACCATCAATATCGAAAAAATCACTACGATCGTATTCTGTTAAATCTAAACCCGCAGCAACGGCCTTCGTTACAGCTTCGGTTACTAAGGCGTCGACATTTTTATCACTGTCATTATTATCTGGATCATTACCGCCATAGAATGCCGCATTATTATCAGCAGTGTACCAACCTTGAACATTCCCAGTAAAAGCTAAACCTTGACCAGATTCTTGTTGATAATATTGATAGGCTGATTGAAGATTTTGTCCTGAGGGACCTTCATAACCAGAATTAGAAAACAACAAACCTTGATAGTGTGCAACAGAATAGTCACTATAATACATTGCCGTATCAGACGATGACAGCCCGTTACTGTCATGCTTTAAATCTTGGAAATCAATCATGATCGCTAGCACTTTAACCTGAGAAGTTGCTTGCTTTGATGATTTGTTTGATGATGTCCGTGTTGCTTTTGATGCATGGGTATTATCATTTACACTGGTAATAGCCTTTTGTTCAGCTAGCATCACTTTCTGCCCAAACTCACCTAATAATTTACGTGGTTTAAACGATTTATTCCCTAAGTAATTCTTAAGCGCTAATTGTTTTTGCTTTTCACTAGCATTTTTGATTAATTCACCACGTTTTTCTAACCAATAAAGTATTTGTTCTTTATTGATCACTCCGATATCACTGGATGCAGTATTAGCCTTTTTTACTGTAGCAAATGCCTGTATCGAGCACAGTACGAGCACTATGCCTATTATTGATTTAATATTCATGAACAATGTCATCCTTCTTTTTTACAGCGTTTAAAAGCATCCTGCTTTTTTTTAATATAGTTTTTAACAATTTTATTTACTTGTTCTACTGACATCTCTACAGTGATTTTTCCTGAAGCCAATAACATTTTTTTCAGTTTTGTTGTGTCTTTAATATAAGGCGTAGTTCCTGATAGACACGGTAATTTAGGCCGCATATGTATTGGCTGTTTATTCATAGCAATAGCATTATCAGTTACTGGCGAACTTTTTTGACAACCTGATAAACTAATCCAAACAACAGTAAGTAAAGTAATATAAATTATTTTCAACAGTTTTTCCTTATTTAAAATAACAGTTATCTAAAGCATTAAAAACTGCTTGTATACAGAATACCACCAACCAATAACAATGTTAACTTAATGTTAACCTATTAAGCAGCGTTGTAAATTTATGCTCGCTGTTTTCTTGTTGAGCATGTTTGCCATTTTTAATCACCCAAGTACCGTTGACCATGACATCTTGTACAGGGTTTTGTTGGCAGGCAAAAATCATACTATCCAATAAATGTTGCTCGCTATGCGCGAATAAACGTGTTTTATCTTCGGCCAGCACTAATAAATCGGCTTGCTTACCTATCGCTAATTCACCCGTATTTGAATGCGTACTTTGTGCACCACCTTTTGCTGCACGTTGCCATAAATTTTGACCTACTGAAGCTTGATTATTATCGGCTAAAATGGCGCGTTTTTGCTTTGTTAATCGTTGTACATATTCAAGCCAACGTAACTCTTCAATAGGGTTAACACTAATATGGCTATCTGAACCAATGGCAAAAGTCCCCTGTTCTTGCAAATATTCAGTCGTTGGAAAAATACCATCACCTAAATTGGCCTCTGTCGTAGGACAAATTCCCGCGATAGCACCACGCCTTATTATGCCTTTTCGTTCTTGTTCATTAATATGTGTAGCGTGAATTAAACACCAATGTTGATCAAGCTCCGCATTTTCAAGCAGCCATTCAACCGGACGTTTGCCATAATGCGCATCACAGTCATCCACCTCTTTTTGCTGTTCGCTAATATGAATATGAATAGGCGCGTTACTATTTAATGCTCGTACATGATTTACCGCATTAATTAATGATTTTTTATCCACAGCGCGCAGCGAATGCGGGGCAATACCAACATTAGTGTTTCCATAATTTTCACTCAAACTAAAGCAATCACTGACTAATTGATTAAATTGCTCGGTTGAATTAATAAAACGTTTCTGACCATCATTAGGTGCTTGTTCTCCAAAACCGGCAAAACGGTACAATACCGGTAATAATGTTAAACCGATACCCGAGGTAGTTGCTGCTTTAAAAATAGCTTCAGCCATCGTAGCTAAAGGCGTGTAATTTTCACCATTAATTTGATGATGTAAATAATGAAATTCGGCAACACGGGTATAGCCCACTTTAAGCATTTCAATGTATAATTGTGTGGCAATCACTTCAGCATTCTCAGCCGTTAATTGATCTAAAAATTTATACATTACCGCCCGCCAAGTCCAAAAACTGTCTTTGCCTGCACTGCCTTGTTCACTAAATCCTGCAAAAGCACGCTGAAAGGCATGCGAATGACAATTAACCATCCCAGGAATTATTGCTCCTTGCGCTACTTCAGCATCAGGGGATTTACCATTGTGCATATGTGTGATCACGCCATTTTCAATCGTAATAGTTTTGTTTTTTGACCAACCAGTGCTCAGTAATATTTTTTCGGAAAAAAGTTTTGTAGGTGTCATTGTTATTAGGTTATTCCGCTGTTTTTGAATAAGTAATTAAGGTTTTCACTAAACTCTCAAGTTTTATTTTTACTTTATCTGCTTCTTCTTTATAGTATTTATTGGTTGGTTCATGCAGATAAGTACGTTGCGATAATTCTAATTGTAGCGCATGAATATTATTTTGCGGATCACCATATTTGCGAGTAATAAAGCCGCCTTTAAAACGGCCATTAATACTTTTTGAATAAGGACTAAATTCTAATTTATCAACCGTTTTCATTAGCTCTTCACTGCAACTAGAACCATCAGCGTTACCAAAATTAAAATCAGGTAGCTGGCCATTAAAAAATCGCGGCACGTGCGACAAAATAGAATGTGCTTCTAGTAAAACCACTTTGCCAAACTGTTTTCGTATATCCGCTAATGTTGCTTTTAAGGCTTTATGATAAGGCTGCCAATAAAGATTAATTCGACGATTAATTTCGCTTTTATTGAGCTGATTATTATCAAGATAAAGCGGTGTTAAATCAAATGCAGAACTTGGACATAACTCCGTACTATTAGCGCCAGGATATAAATTTTCATCTGTTTTATTTCGATTTAAGTCAATAACATAACGGCTATAAGTGGGTTTAATAATATAAGCACCTAAACTTTCAGCAAAATCATAGAGCCGATCAATATACCAATCAGTATCAGGTACACTAAGCGCTGTTTTTCGCATCGTTTTAGCAATATCATCAGGAATGCTCTCACCATTATGTGGCATGCTAATTAATAACGGAACACTTCCTTTAATGAGGGTGTAACTCTTATATTTCTTAGCATTGTTCATAATCGACAGCCATCTTGTATATACAACTTATCGTGATAATTTAACACGAATAATGCTAATCACGCAAATACTGTAAAAAATAGTAAAAAAATTTAAAATTAATACTCGCAAAACACTCAAATTTAACATTTAATATACATATTAACTGTTAAATACCAATTTTACTAAATATGAGGTTTTTTCTACTGTTTAGAATAGAGCTCTTAATGAATAACACTGACATAACCATCTAAAGGATTACTATGAGAAACATATTATTAATTTGCTTTTTATCTAGCTTTTCAGTTTTTGCTGCTGATACCAATAAAAAAGCAGAAATTGAAGAGTTGTTGTTATTAATGAATACCGACGCCATGGTTGATTCCATGTACAGTCAAATGAGTCAAATGATGCAAGGTATGGGGCAGCAATTAAAAGTAAAACCTAAAGAACAGGCTATTTTTAAAAAATTTACCGCTAGAATGTTTTCAACAATGAAAGAAGAAATGAACTGGGAAAAAATGAAAGGACCAACAATTGAAATTTATGCAAAACATTTTAGTGAAAAAGAAATTAGCGATATGATCGCCTTTTACAAAACAGAATCAGGTAAAAGCATGGTTAAAAAATTACCCGCAGTAATGACTGATTCAATGATGATGGGACAAAATATGATGAAAAATTTTATTCCAAAAATGCAAAAAATATCACAAGAATTACAAAGTGAATTAACTAAGCATCGTCAAATTAAAAAACCTTAACTTACATTCAATAATATAATGCCTATACAATATCAATTTAAAAATAGGCATTATGTAACATTTGCATGAATTGGAAATAAAATTTCGCTTTAGTAAGCTGATTTACTAGCCAAACCATAAGCTTTTGTCTAGAATCGCTCTCAGCCAAAATGCTTTCGTGGTGAAGTGGATATCACGTGGACCTCCGGAGTCTAAGTCGCAGGTTCGATTCCTGCCGAAAGCGCCAATTCCGTTTTTAATAAAAATTTATAAAGACCAAAACAACCAGCAAAAACAACGCTTTCAAGCCTATTTATAGCCATTAACGCTCAATAACAATCAGTGACAATCTAAACTTTAAGTAGTACTGTATGTAGTACCAGATGCGTAATACCATGATGCCGATCGGTCAATACCATTCAAGGCGATCACTTTTTTGTCTTCCAGTAGACCTTAGTAAAATCTAACTTGAGTGATCGCCATCA
>Ga0316202_10000731_pt1 | contig 31643 bp, 29 predicted proteins | sample 3monrhotite_MG_FD_204934 | JGI IMG/M metagenome (GOLD analysis project Ga0316202, IMG submission 204934) | Microbial mat bacterial communities from mineral coupon in-situ incubated in ocean water Damariscotta River, Maine, United States -... | ecosystem: Environmental > Aquatic > Marine >...
TAATACCAATTCTATTAATTAAGTGTTCTATTTTATACGTAGGAAAAATTGCCAAGCACAAGGCATTTATTTTAGTAACTAGTTGCTCTAATTATAAAATAAATAACGAAGTGATTGGTGGTTTTAACAAGTAGAAATGATCACTTAGTTTATGGGGTTGGTATATATAAAGCGCGTTTTATGGGAATGTTAGTATTATGCTCACAGGCTTAAAAAGGCAATTAATTGCAATGATGAAGTCGCAACAAGTAACACAAAGGGTAGTTAGTGGTTTACGGCGAAAAAATTTCGCCTCAAAACTAGTCATTAGCATCTTATTTTTAATTTCAATCTCATCTTATGCCGCGAATAGCATTAACGGTGTTCGTGTTTGGCCTGCACCAGAAAATACTCGTATCGTCTTCGATTTGGCGAATAAGCCTAAATATAGTTATTTTAGTTTACAAAACCCACAGCGTTTAGTCATTGATTTTAATGATAGTAAAAATGTCGCTAAACTTACAAAAGTTGCAGAAGGCGATAACAGAATACAAAAAATTCGTACAAGTATCGCTAAAAACAAAAAAAATACTCGCTTAGTATTAGAGCTTGCAAACAGTTATAAATTGAGTGTGTTTTCTTTAGCGCCGGCTGGGCAATACGGACATAGATTAGTTATTGATTTATATGATAAAAATCAACCAACTAAAACCGTAAGTCAAACGCAAAATAGTAAACGTGATATCCTCATTGGTATCGCTGCGGGTCATGGCGGTGAAGATCCTGGTTCTATTGGTGCTAAAGGCAGTTATGAAAAACGAGTTACGCTAGCCATCTCAAAAAAGCTACAAACATTAATTGATCATGAAAAAGGCATGAAAGCCGTCATGATTCGCACAGGTGATTATTATGTGCATGTAAATCGCCGTACAACCATTGCAAGAAAACAGAAAGTTGATTTTTTAGTGTCGATTCATGCGGATGCTTTTTCTACACCAAAACCAAGTGGCGCATCGGTCTGGCTGGTTTCGAATAAACGGGTTGAGTCTGAGATGGCAAAATGGTTGGTTAATCGAGAAAAAAGCTCTGAATTGTTAGGTGGTGGTGGCGGTACAATTAAGAACACACAAGATGCGAATTTAGCCTTCACTCTTGCTGATTTAAGTAAGGAGCATTCGTTAGAAGTTAGTAGAAATATCGCAAATAGCGTGATTAGCCAACTAAGAAAAATCACTAAAATGCATAAAAGGTTGCCTCAACATGCCAGTTTCGCAGTGTTAAAAGCGTCAGACATTCCGTCAATTTTAGTCGAAACTGGTTTTATTTCAAATCCACGAGAAGAAAGAAACCTTAATTCAGCCAATCATCAAAAAAAATTAGCTCAGGCTGTTTTTTCAGGCCTTAAAAATTATTTTTTAGATCATCCACCTCGAAATACTTATTATGCCGCAATTAGTTATAAAAAACATAAAGTAGCTTCAGGTGAATCATTATCTAAATTGGCGCAACGCTATAATGTTTCAGTAACGAAAATAAAATCTTTAAATAAATTACCCTCAAGTGTACTCCGTGTAGGGCAAACACTTAAAATACCACGTGCAGGATAATCGTTAATTAGTTATGAGTATTGAAATATTACCCGCTCGCCTTGCCAATCAAATTGCCGCAGGAGAAGTGGTTGAGCGTCCTGCCTCGGTAGTTAAAGAGTTAGTCGAAAATAGTTTAGATGCAGGTGCTAGCAAATTACATATCGATATTGAAAAAGGCGGCAGTAAACGCATTCGCATTATCGATAATGGCGCGGGTATTGTTAAAGGTGAACTGTGTTTGGCATTAAGCCGTCATGCGACCAGTAAAATTAAAAATTTGGATGATTTAGAAAGTATTTCAAGTTTGGGGTTTCGTGGTGAAGCACTTGCCAGTATAAGCTCTGTATCGCGATTATCGCTAACGTCGAAACCTAAAAACCAAAGTGAAGCGTGGCAAGCATGTGCGCAAGGTCGAGATATGGACGTTACTGTACAGCCAGCAGCGCATCCAGATGGCACGACTATCGATGTCCAAGATTTATTTTTTAATACTCCGGCGAGACGAAAATTTTTACGAACCGAGAAAACTGAGTTTACTCATATAGATGAAGTTATTCGTCGTATCGCTTTAGCGCGTTTTGATGTGGCGATAAGCTTAACGCACAATGGTAAAATGATCCGTCAATATCATGCACTCCACAATAAAACACAATATGCTAAACGTGTAGCAAAAATTTGTGGACAAAAATTTATCGACCACGCGTTAGCGGTTGAATGCCAACATGATGATTTACATTTGTGGGGTTGGGTCGCCACACCCGATTTTGTTCGTAATCAAAACGATCTATCTTATAGCTATGTTAATGGCCGGATGATGAGAGATAAATTGATTAATCATGCAATTCGCCAAGCTTTTACTGATAGTTTACCTAACGAAGGTTATCCCGCTTTTGTGTTATATTTGCAGCTTGATCATCGTGAAGTAGATGTTAATGTGCATCCTGCCAAACATGAAGTAAGATTTCATCAAGGACGCTATATTCATGATTTTATTTATTCAGTGATTCATAGTGCGATAATTGAGGCGGGTAGTACTCAACAATTAAATTCAGAATCGAGTACTTATCCTAGCAGAGACGTAGCTAATCAGTGTAGTGAGCAAACGACAGGATATATAACCCCGTTACGCACTGTTAATGATGTAAAACCGGTGTATTATCAACAAGAAAGTCAAAAAAATGTAGTGACAACGTCAGCAACACAAGCGTATCAAACATTAATGACACCCGTTTTACGAATTGATGAGGTAGAGCCAGATAGTGACTTGTCTCAAGCCATTCAGCCTTTATTAACAACATTACCTGAGAGTAAGTTAGGAATACAGCTCTTACATATTGAGCAGGAAAAGTATGCATTATATCTTATTGGGGCACAGTTACGCTTACTTGATTTATTTACTTTAGCTACAGAAGTTGAACAGCAAAGTATTGAACAGCGATGGTCGCAGGGTTTGGTTAGTCAACCGTTGTTACTACCACAACAAATAAGACTAACGGAGTTTGAAGTCACTTGGCTTAGTGAACAACAAGCATCGCTTAATAATGCGGGTATCGTTTTATTAATTAAAGATAAAACCAATGTACAAATTAGGCAGTTTCCCGCCTGTTTACGTCAGCAAGATGTGTGTAGTGCTTTCAATCATATTGTAAAATCGTTAATGGCAATCGAGAAACAAGAAATGCTAACAACTAAGCATTGGCAACAATTGTTAGCTCAGCTTTCGACATCTCAAGTGTTTAGCGAAAATTCCGCACAATTGTTACTGGAAAAAGTACGCTATACAAAAGAGTCGGATTTTATAAAGTATTTACGCTTGAATTCCGTTGAGCTTGACCTCACATCTACTCTATCAAAATTTACCCAACAAAATAAATTACTAGATTGATGCCTGCTTCCTCTAAATTAACTCAAAACACGGTAACTGAAGAGCCTCCAGTTATTTGCATAATGGGACCTACAGCATCTGGCAAAACTGCACTAGCAATGCAGCTTTGTGACGTATTACCTTGTGACATTATTAGTGTAGATTCTGCATTGATTTATCGAGATATGGATATTGGTACTGCTAAACCAACCGCTGAAGAATTAGCGCAATACCCACATCGTTTAATTAATATTCGCGATGCGGAACAAAGTTATTCCGTGGCTGAGTTTTGTCAAGATGCGTTAGGTGAAATTGCAAAAAGTAGAGCCAAAGGTCGAATACCATTATTGGTCGGTGGCACTATGATGTACTTTAAAAGCTTAATTGAAGGTATTTCTCCGTTACCACAAGCTAATGTGCAAATACGTCAACACATTGAGAAAGAAGCACAACAAAAGGGTTGGGCTTTTTTGCATCAACAATTGGTTGAATGTGATCCAGAAGCAGGGGCGCGAATTAATCCTAACGATACTCAGCGTATTACTCGTGCGTTAGAAGTTTTTCGCTTAACGGGTAACACCTTGACACAATTATCACAAACTAAAGGTGATAAGCTAACGGGTAATATTTTGCAGTTGGCGATAACGCCTAGAGAACGCAAAACGCTGCACGACCGAATTGCTTTACGTTTTGAACAAATGATAGCGCAAGGTTTTGAACAAGAAGTAAAAGATTTAAAGCAACGAAAAAGTTTGCACGAAAATTTACCGTCTATTCGTTGTGTAGGTTATCGACAAATGTGGCAACACCTTAATGGTGATTTTGATCGCACCGAGATGATTTTTAAAGGAATTTGTGCCACCAGACAATTAGCAAAAAGGCAATTGACTTGGTTGCGAAAATGGCCAGATTTGACATGGTTATCTATGGAAAATGAGAGTAATTTGCAACAAGTACTGGCAATGCTTAAATAATTGTACTATTAAGAAGTAGTTAGACAAAGAACTAAGTAATTAAAAGACATTGATGTATAATTGATTTTATGTTGTATTAACTAAATATTAAACACTAATTGCCGTTATAGTTATAAAGGCAAGTTTACATAACTAATTTTAAAAAGAATAAAAAAAGGATCCACAAATGGCAAAAGGGCAGTCTTTACAAGACCCATTTTTAAATGCATTACGTCGTGATCGCATTCCTGTAGCAATTTACTTAGTTAATGGTATTAAATTACAAGGGCAGGTTGAATCGTTTGATCAATTTGTAATTTTACTCAAAAACACTGTTAGCCAAATGGTATATAAGCATGCTATATCAACTGTAGTACCTGCTCGTGCCGTTTCAACGGCACCAATGCTAAATACAGATTTTGATTCGGAATCATAGCTAAATGGTCATAGGATTTGCTCGGAGTTTACTGCTTGTTTGATCGTTTTCAGGCTGGCGAGCAAGCCATACTTGTCCACATAGATTTTCCCGATGAGAATGCCCGCGAAGATTTGCAAGAATTTAAAATGCTTGTTTCTTCGGCGGGAGCTAATTGCCTTGATATTATTAGTGGCAATCGTAAAGTTCCACATGCAAGATATTTTGTTGGTAGTGGTAAAGCGCAAGAAATTGCAGATTCAGTACAGCTTTACGACGCAAATGTTATTTTATTTAATCATAGTTTAGCGCCATCTCAAGAAAAAAATTTAGAAGCGCTATGTCAATGTAGAGTTATTGATAGAACAAGTCTTATTTTAGATATTTTTGCTCAGCGAGCACGCACCCATGAAGGTAAGTTACAAGTTGAGTTAGCACAGCTTCGTCATATTAGCACACGCTTGATCCGTGGCTGGACCCACCTTGAACGTCAAAAAGGTGGTATTGGTCTACGAGGACCAGGTGAAACACAGCTAGAAACAGATAGACGTTTATTACGTGAGCGCATGAAAAATATTTTAGCACGTTTAGCTCGTGTTGAAGCACAGCGGCAGCAAGGACGACGAGCACGTAGCAGAGCTGAAATACCAACAGTTTCTTTGGTGGGTTATACCAATGCGGGTAAATCAACATTATTTAATCGTTTAACGAACTCTAAGGTATATGCTGCCGATCAGTTATTCGCTACTTTAGATCCTACGTTGCGTAAAGTCGATTTACCGGATGTTGGTAGAATTGTCTTAGCTGACACCGTAGGTTTTATTCGACATTTACCCCATGATCTTGTCGCAGCATTTAAAGCAACACTAACTGAAACCCGTGAAGCTGAGTTATTGTTGCATGTTATTGATGTTTCGGATGAGCGTCGTGATGACAACATTGATCAAGTTGAAAGTGTATTAACTGAAATTGAGGCGAATGATGTGCCGCAATTATTAATTTGTAACAAAATAGATATGTTGCCCGAAAACTTACCAAGAATAGATCGTGATGATCAAGGTAAACCTATACGGGTATGGTTATCAGCACAAATGAATATAGGTTTAGATTTGCTTTTGCAAGCAATAAAAGAACGTTTAGGCACGCAAATAGTAAAGCAGCGCTTGAAAATTCCCCCTAGTGCAGGTAAATTTCGAGGATTATTTTATCAACTAAATTGTATTGCTAGTGAAGAATATGACGACCAAGGTAATTGTTTGCTTAACATTAAATTACCATTACGTGAATGGAACCGTTTATTGAAACAACAACAACCTGATTTAGAACACTTTATTGAACATTAATCGACTGATATTATTAGTATAATCAAATTTTAAATTTACTGGAGAGTAACATGGCTTGGAATGAACCGGGGAATAATGAGAAAGATCCCTGGAAAAACAAAGGTGGTAAAAATCAAGGGCCGCCTGATTTAGACGAATTATTAAAAGATCTTGGCGATAAAGTTAGCGGAATTTTTGGTGGAAAAAAATCAGGAGGAAGTTCAAACTCAGGTAAAGGTTTTTCTGGCATTGGCATCAGTTTGTTATTAGTTATTGCCATCGTAGTTTACGCTTTTAGCGGATTTTATACCATTAAAGAGGCTCAAAAAGGTATTGTTTTACGCTTTGGCCAATATGACGGTATGGTTGAACCAGGTCTGCGTTGGAAATGGACCTTCATCGAAAATATTATTCCGATTGATGTTCAAACCACCCGTGACTTACCTGCTTCGGGCTTTATGTTAACTGAAGATGAGAATGTTGTTCGTGTTGAAATGCAAATACAATATCGTGTTGAAAATCCACGTAACTATGTATTTAGCGTAACTAATGCTGACGATAGTTTAAATCAAGCACTCGATAGCGCGCTGCGTTTTGTGGTTGGTCATTCTAAAATGGATGACATTTTAACCAGCGGTCGTGAAAAAATACGCCAAGCAGTTTGGGCCGAGTTAGAACGGATTATTGAACCGTATAATTTAGGTTTGATGATTGTTGATGTTAACTTTAAAGATGCACGCCCCCCTGAAGAAGTTAAAGACGCCTTTGATGATGCCATTTCAGCGCAAGAAGATGAAGTGCGTTATTTACGTGAAGCAGAAGCCTATGCCCGTGGTATTGAACCTCGCGCTCGTGGTCGAGTTAAGCGTATGGAGCAAGAAGCGATAGCTTATAAACAACAAACGTTATTAGATGCCGAAGGTGATGTTGCACGTTTTAATAAAATATTACCAGAGTATGAAGCGGCGCCTGAAGTAACACGCCAACGTTTATATATAACGACTATGGAAAAAGTATATAGCAACACCTCTAAAGTGATGGTTGATGTTGATGGGGGTAATAATATGATGTATTTACCGCTTGATAAAATTATGCAACAACAAACACCAGCAACTCGTTTGAGTCCAAACTCAGCGGCAAGGGCTGACCAAAAAGTACTTTCAGATAAAATAGTACCTGCTAAAACTGGACGAAGTGATCGTTTTAATCGAGGAAGAAATTAATCATGAAAAACTTTTCTATTGCTATTTTAGTTACGTTGATCATGTTGATCATTTCTTCAGTGTTTGTAATAAATGAAGGTCAACGTGGTATTGTTTTTCAATTCTCTAAAATTAAACGTGACAGCCAAACTGACAAAATGATCGTTTTTGAACCGGGTCTTCACTTTAAAATACCGTTTATTGAAAGTGTACGAAAAATGGATGCCCGTATTCAAACACTTGATGAAGCCCCTGATCGCTTTGTAACGTCAGAGAAAAAAGATTTAATGGTTGATTCCTATGCGAAATGGAAAATTGTTGATTTCTCAACCTATTTCTTACGTACATCTGGTTCTATTGAAAATGCTAAAGCGTTATTAAAACAAAAAATCAATAATGGTTTACGTACTGAGTTTGGTACCAGAACGATTAAAGAAATTGTTTCTGGTGATCGCTCAACATTAATGGATGAAGCATTAATAAGTGCTAAAAGTAGTAAAGAAGATTTGGGCATTGAAGTAATCGATGTTCGGGTTAAAGCCATTAACTTACCACGAGAAGTTAGTACCTCTATTTATGAGCGTATGCGTGCTGAACGTACGGCTGTAGCTAAAGAGCATAGATCTCAAGGTCAAGAGCAATCTGAAATTATTCGTGCAACAATTGATGCCAAAGTGACCATAATGTTGGCGAATGCACAAAAGAATGCCTCTGAACTACGTGGTGAAGGTGACGCACTCGCTTCGAAAGTTTATGCTGATTCTTACAATCAAGACGCTGAGTTTTATTCTTTTTATCGTAGTTTACAAGCTTATGAAAATAGCTTTAACAGTAAAAGCGATATTATGGTTGTTAAACCCGATAGCGACTTTTTCCGTTATTTAAAACAAGACGGTAAAAAAACAAAAAAATAAGCGGTAACTTAGTTTATTTTAATGATTGATTAATGGGTGCTATAGCACCCATTTTTATGAGAATTATTTGATGAATAACACATTAATTACTGCGATTGCATTAGTCTTTCTTATTGAGGGCTTATTACCTGCGCTTTTTCCTAATCGATGGCAAAATTATTTAAAAAAAATAGCGAGCGAGTCTACTGCATCTATTCGATTAATTGGCTTGTTTTTAATAGCAATAGGCATAATTATCCTGTTGTTAAATAACTAGTTAACGTTCGGTAATTCTCTTTTAATTAAAATTAATTGCTATTGGTCTAAATAACCGTAGAAAAAACCACCATAATAACTTGGACTGAACATTGAATTTTGGTAGAATCCTCGCCTGATTTTTTTACGAAATAAAAAATATGGGCAAAAACGTCGTAGTTCTTGGCACTCAATGGGGTGACGAAGGTAAAGGTAAAATTGTTGACCTACTCACTGATAAAGCTAGTTATGTAGTTCGCTATCAAGGCGGGCACAATGCAGGTCATACATTAGTTATCGATGGTGAAAAAACCGTACTACATTTAATTCCATCTGGCATTTTACGCGACAATGTAAAATGTTTAATTGGTCACGGTGTGGTGCTTTGTCCTAAAGCACTTATGGCGGAAATCACAATGCTTGAAGGCAAAGGCGTACCTGTACGTGAACGTTTGCTTATTAGTGATGCTTGCCCGTTAATTCTTCCTTATCATAATGCTTTAGATATGGCGCGTGAAAAAGCTCGTGGTAGTAAGGCTATTGGCACCACAGGTCGCGGTATTGGTCCAGCTTATGAAGATAAAGTTGCTCGTCGCGGTTTACGCGTGGGTGATTTATTTTGCCCAGAAAGCTTTGCTGCTAAATTAAAAGACATTGTGGAATATCATAACTTTTCTTTAACACAGTACTACAAAGTTGCGCCGGTAGATTATGAGCAAGTATTAAGCGATGCTATGGCGGTTGCTGATACTATTAAAAATATGACAGCCGATATTGCTGAAATATTAGACCAAGCGCGTATTAATAACCAAGCGATTATGTTTGAAGGCGCACAAGGTACGTTATTAGATATTGATCACGGTACTTATCCTTATGTAACCTCTTCTAATACCACTGCTGGTGGTGTGTCTACTGGTTGCGGTTTTGGCCCTCGTTATATCGACTATGTTTTAGGTATCACTAAAGCTTATACTACACGTGTAGGCTCTGGTCCTTTCCCCACAGAGTTAGACGATGAAATTGGCAATCACTTAGGAACCGTTGGTCATGAGTTTGGTGCTACAACCGGTCGCGAACGTCGTTGTGGTTGGTTTGACGCTGTAGCGATGCACCGCGCAGTACAGGTTAACAGCGTAAGCGGATTCTGCTTAACTAAGCTTGATGTATTAGATGGCTTAGAAACGTTAAAAATTTGTACTGCTTACAAAGATGTTAATGGTGAATTATTTACTGTACCGCCAACCGCTGCTGAAGGGTATGAAAAAATCACACCGGTATACGAAGAATTACCTGGTTGGTCAGAGAAGACGTTTGGTTTGCAATCGGTTGATGAGTTACCAGTTAATGCTAAAGCTTACATTAAAAGAATCGAAGAACTAACAGGTGTGCCAGTAGATATTGTTTCAACAGGCCCTGATCGTAACGAAACCATGATTTTGGTGAATCCGTTTGCGGAATAGTCTTTTCAGTATTGAATAATAAGTTTCATAAAAACCAGCGTTAATCGCTGGTTTTTTTATATTAGTGATTTACATCAATACCTATAGCAAAACTCTTGAGCTAGACTAGAATACGAATCTAATAGGAAAGGCATCAGTATGTTTGATCTTGATAATAAAAAAATGGCAGCTGTAGTTTCGGGTTTTCAAATTCCAGTAAAACCTGAAATTTTATCTGAAATACAGACATTAATGGAACAGGAAGAACCTAATATTAGTGAAATAGCAATGTTAATTTCAAGTGATGTTGGTTTATCAGCCGCTATTCTTAAAATTATTAATTCTCCATTTTATGGCATGAATAGACGAATCTCAGAAATTAAACAAGCGGTAATGATGCTTGGTATAAAAACCATTAATGGATTGGTTACCGCTTTACTACTAAAAGCATCATTTAAAGGTGATGCGAGCATTTCATTAGAGCGTTTTTGGGATGATTCTGTTGATGTCGCCAATGCCATGACGTTTATTGGTAACAAAATAAAAAATGAAATTCCTATTGATATGCTTTATACCATCGGTCTCTTTCGTGACTGTGGAATCCCGTTGTTGGCGCTAAAGTATAAAAATTATAAAGAAATATTAATTCAAGCCAATGTACAAAATATTAGTTCCGTGGCGCTAGAAGAAGATAATTATAGTACTAACCATGTTGTTTTGGGATATTACGTCGCTTCATCATGGAATTTGCCCAAAGATATTTGTACTTTAATTTTACGTCATCATGATGCAAGTTATATAGAACAGCATACAGGTGAAGAAGATCAATTAGCGTTTGCAGCATTAAAAGCAGCAGAGAACATGGTAGAGCGAGTAAAACGTGCAAACATATCACCAGACTGGGAAAAAATGTCAGAAAATATTTTAGATATTTTAGGTTTGTCGTTAACCGATTATGATGATTTAGAGGATGATTTTTCTGAATTATTTAATTAATTATATTTTTCACCCTGAAGATTACATTCTAAAGTAGAAGAAATAATGAGGACTTACTAGCGTTAAATCCCCATAATACGGGATCAAGCCAACTGTGCTGTATACAAGTGCCAACGATGTTTTTGTTCAATAAATTTTTGCCTTAAGTCATGATATTGTTTTATCAAATCAGAATTCTCAACATCGGCTAACAACTGTGCACGCTTTAGCATAATCAGTTGTTTTTTTGTAGCATAGTAATCATTCATTTTAAGAATTAAAGCATCATATTCGTGTTGTAAATTAGCCAGCATTTGTTCTGCTTGAGGGTGTAATTTTAACTTTTGTTGACTCAATTTTAACGTCATTGCTAATTTAGCTTTCTCTATTTTATCTTCAGGACTAACTCGTAATTTTTTAGTTAACTTTAAATACTCACAGCCTTTAATTAGCCATTTTGTTGGGTCAAATTGCCACCAACGAATACCATTACGATAGTCATTCTCAAAAATATGATGGAAGTTGTGATAACCTTCACCAAAAGTAAAAAAAGCTAAAATGCCATTATCTCTAGCAGTATTCTTATCGGTATAAGTTTGTTTTCCCCATATATGTGCGAGTGAATTGATAAAAAAAGTGGTGTGGTGGCTTAATACTAAACGTAAAAAACCAACGATTAATAAGCTACCAATCATATCACCCGAAACAAAACCAATAATAATAGGTACTCCAAAATTCATTAAAATAGTTAACAGCAAATAATGTTTGTGCTGCCATATTACGATAGGATCTTTTTGAATATCTCTTACGTTACTATAATCAGTGTACCTAGATGCTTGATATTCTCTGCACATCCAGCCAATGTGTGAATACCAAAAGCCCATTTTAGCTGAATAAGGGTCTTTGTCGTTGTTATCAACGTGTTTATGATGAATTCTGTGATCAGAAGACCAATGCAATATGCTGTTTTGTAAGGCAAAAGCGCCACCAAGCGCGAAAAGTAAACGCAAACTCCAATGTGCCTGAAATGTTTTATGAGACCATAATCTATGGTATCCAGTGGTAATCGACATACCACAATAGATAAAACTAATTAGCGCAGCGGTAATGATAAAACCACTAAAACCGTGGGTTAATGCCCAATAAGGAATACCAATGGTGGCAATTAAAAATGTTAGGGTGAATACAGTGACATTAAGCCAAATAATGGGAGGTTTTTTCATTAAAATTCCGCGGATAAGTTAAAAATCATTCAGCGTACACTTGTACACCTTTTTGTATTTTAGCTTACACATCCGTCCAGTCAAGTAGGAAAGTGAAATTTAATAGATACTTGTTAATATTTATTCAGTATTATATTTATTGGTTTCATAAACAGTAAAGTTTAGCGATAAAACATGGTTGGTATAAGAGCACAACAAAAAGAAAAAACGCGCAGACAGTTAATTGATGCGGCTTTAAGTCAGTTGAGCGCAGAGCGCAGTTTTTCAAGTTTAAGTTTACGAGAAGTTGCTAAAGAAGCAGGGTTAGCACCTACGTCTTTTTACCGTCATTTTACGGATATGGATGAATTAGGTTTAACATTGGTTGATGAAGCAGGTTTAACGTTACGCCAATTAATGCGTCAGGCGCGTCAGCGTATTGAAAATGGCGGTTCGGTTATTCAAACATCGGTAAACACTTTTATGGAATTTATTGAAAGTAATGGGAATATTTTCAGGTTGTTGTTGCGAGAACGTTCGGGTACTTCGGCCGCCTTTCGTGCTGCGGTTAGTCGTGAAGTTCGTTATTTTACTATGGAATTATGTGATTACTTACAACATGCGAATCAATTGGATGCTGAGGTCGCTTATTTGCAAGCCAATGCAGCGGTAACCATTGTATTTAGTGCCGGTTCTGATGCGTTAGATGTAGATAAACGAGAGCGAGAGCAACTTAAAGAGCGTACGATAGGGCAATTGCGTATCATTGCCAAAGGCGCGCATGATTTCAGCCGTCGAAAAAATGCTAAGAATAAAAGTTAACCTCAAAATAATCACTTATCTTTTTGTTAAAAATACACCACATTCAATGTGCTCGGTGTAAGGAAATTGGTCAAACAAGGCAAACTTTTCTATTTGATGCGTTTTAACTAATTCAGTTAAATTGCTATGTAATGTCTGAGGGTTACAAGAGATATACACAATATTATTGAAACGACTCACTAATTCAGTACTGTCTGGATCTAAACCTGCGCGGGGTGGATCAACTAACACGGTATCATAATTATAGGCGGTTAAATCAAAGCCTTCTAAGCGTCTAAATTGGCGTTCACCATTCATTGCTTGACTAAAATCTTCACTCGACATCCGCACAATATCAATATTCTCGATGTTATTTGCTTTGATATTAATTTGCGCAGAATATACGGATGTTTTTGAAATTTCAGTACCTAAAACACGATCAAAATTTTGCGCTAAAGCAATACTGAAATTACCATTGCCACAATAAAGTTCGATTAAATCACCACGTTGATTATTAGTAACTTGTTGTGCCCAAAGTAGCATTTTTTCATTTACGCCGGCATTAGGTTGAGTAAAGCTATTTTCGACTTGCTGGTAAGTAAACGTTTTATCTGCCACCGTTAATTTTTCATAAACAAAATCGTGATCAAGAATAATTTTTTGTTTGCGTGCACGACCAATAATACCCAATGAATTAATGGATAATATGCCCTTCAGTTGCGCTTGCAATGCTGTTGCTTGTTGTTGCCATTCCTCATCAAGTTCTTTGTGATAAAGCAAGCTGATCAGTAATTCACCACTTAAGGTTGACAAAAAATCAACTTGGAATAAGCGCTGTCTTAATACTGGTTTGTTTAGTATTGCTAAGCGCAGCTCCGTCATTGCTTGGTTGATTAATAGGCTTGCAACCGGAAAATCATCAACACGAAATTTTTGCTTGGTTTTACTATCAAACATTATGTAGTAAAGATCTTCACCTTGGTGCCATAAACGAAATTCGGCGCGTTGACGGTAATTAAGCGGCTCAGAGGTGAATATTTCAAACTTAGGTAAATTGAATTCAGCGAATAAATCAGCAATATGTTGCGTTTTTAGTTCAAGTTGCGATGAATAATTATCAAAATGAATATGGCTAAACATGAAAATACCTCAGAGAGTTAGGGCGCAAATTTTAACGCTATATCGTATTTTGTCTAGTTATTTTACTTAAGTTTATTTCTAGTACGCCGATAATATATTAATGGCTACTTTGGAGATTGGAACGATGAATGGCATAGGTAATCGATTTGATATTGGATCTTTTTTTCCTCATGATAAAAAGACGTTTGGTAACAATGATCTATTGAATAACGATTTGTTAAAATTTGCGGATGATAAATTAAAGTCATTGTCAGAAGATCGATTATCATCACAGCAAAGCTCAGCTATTGGCCTTAAATTGGTTTATCGTTCACTTTCTAGCCGTTTAGAAAACTTTTCCACACAAAAATTATCATCTGAAACACCTGAAAAAGCTCAAAATGACAATAATTTTGATTTTAAAAGTGTTGCTAAAAATGTACTTGATTTTGTTAGTTCAACTTTACAAGGTGCTAAAGCGAATGGTGCAAGTGACGAAAAAATTGCAGATTTATTTAAACAAGCTCGCTCAGGTGTAGAACAAGGCTTTAAAGATGCTGTAGATGAATTAGGCGGCATTAACGTACTTGATGATTCGTTAACCGCAGGTATTAACCAAAGTCGAGAGTTAATTGAACAAGGCATTAATAAGCTCGAACAACAAATACAACCTAGCCAAAGATCGACAACGGATAATAGCGATAGTGTAAATACAGTTGTTGTTACACCTATCCAAGCACCAGAGTCAACTCAGAACGTACAAACTAATATCAACTATCAAAGTTATGCCGCCTCATCGTTATCTAATAGTAGCGATTTAAGCATCACAACTGCCGATGGTGATGTTGTTACTATTTCATTTAGTGATTATCGAGAAAACAGTTCATCGCAGCAATTTGATTATACAAGCAATGGCGACGGTGAACAATTTGGAATGCAAAGCTCGCAATCTTCTTACCGCGAAACGAATTTTTCATTTTCAGTGAATGGTAATTTAGATGAAGGTGAGAAAAAAGCGATTGGCGATTTATTGAAAAACATTAGTAAAATCGAAAAGTCATTTTTTGAGGGAAATATTGATAAAGCATTTAATCAGGCCCAAAAGCTAGGATATGATAGTAGTGAATTAACCGGATTTAATCTAGATTTACAGCAAACACAAACATCCGTTGTTAGCCAAGCTTATAGTGAAGTTTCACAATTCAATGATAATCCGCATGCCAATGAAATAGCACACCATATTCAACCGGTATTAGATTTTGCAAGTCAATATCAACAGGCGAATACGCAAGCCGATCGCTTATTCGGTAATCATGATAACCAAATGAAGAGTTTATTGGATAGTGTGTTTAATGCTGAATTTGGTCAACAAAAAGATATGCTAGATAGGCTAAATGGCTTTTTGGAAAAATTAGCTTAAAGACGAATAAAGTAAGGGATTGCAACTAATATAATACCAACAATTATTAGTATTAACACGTTAGGCATAAAATAAGGAAATACAAATAATGCTAATCCAGAGCACAAAGGTACAACGGCACGCTGTTTTTTTCCGTAAATAAAAAACCCCATACCAATGCCACCAAAAAGTACGCTCCAAAGCATAATAGCAGTACTATCCATTGTTATTCACCTTTATTAATGACACCCGCTCCAACTAGGTACTGCTGGAACGGGTATATTTTATTACAGTGGAACGACTTTATTTGCACAAGGACCTTTTTGACCTTGTCCAACTTCAAACTCGACTACTTGCCCATCATTTAATGTTGCGAAACCGCCGCCACTTTGGATTTCTGAATGGTGAACGAAAAGATCTTTACCACCGTCTTCAGGGGTAATAAAACCAAAACCTTTTTCTGGATTGAACCACTTAACTGTACCTTTACTCATTTTCTTTACTCATCTTATTGGTGAAAACTAAAAATTGTATTCGAATTCACCGATTCGAATACAAGCGATAATTATCGATAGATAATTATCGTTACTTTAAGCGACTAAAATTGTTGAAAGGAATGAAAACAGCCAACGATGTTTTGTCCTGCTTAATATTAACTGAATATTCTCTTAATAATTTAGTATGAGACTGTATTTCAAGGCGACTAAACTAAAATGAAGAAAATTCCACACTACTTTACATAAATTTTAGTACAGGATCGACATACTTGTTATAAATCATCATGCTTTATTTAAAAAATTGGCATGCATTGTATGATAATTAGCCGGTTTATCGTAATTAAAATGGATTAACCACCTATCTCGTAATTTCTAAAAACAGGTCGCTTTATTAACGTAATAGTTTATTCTTAGTTTACTGAAACAGATGTAATGAATGATGAAATATAACCATGAAAATGATTCCTAAAAAAGCTTTTAGTGAAGTAAAAATTGGAGTGAGTAGTTGTTTATTAGGTGAAAATGTTCGCTTTGATGCCGGACATAAAAAAAATCAATATTTGAGCAATGTACTCAGTCATTATTTTGAATTTTTACCTTTTTGCCCTGAGGTTGCTATTGGTCTTGGGGTTCCTCGAGAGCCTATTAGATTAATCAATGAAGATAATATTATAAAATGTGTTGGTACAAAAAATACTGATTTTGATGTGACCAACAAACTTGTATCAATAGCCAACGAACAAGTTGATTGGCATGGTAAAATATCGGGGTATATATTAAAAAAAGACTCTCCTAGCTGTGGTATGGAAAGAGTAAAGGTGTATAAACCCGCTTCACCGAAACAAAAGATCCCTGAGAAAAATGGTACAGGTATTTATGCTCAGCAGTTAATAAATAATTTTCCAGACTTGCCAGTAGAAGAAGAAGGGAGATTAAATGATTTAATTATTAGAGAAAATTTTATTCAACGAGTTTATGTTTATCATCGTTGGCATCAAATGCTATCTACAAACTTCTCTTTAAAAGATATACAGCAATTTCATGCTCAACATAAATATATTTTTATGAGTCATAGTCAAAGTGCGTTAAAAGAGTTAGGGGCTTTGTTAGCGAAAAATCACCCCGATATTACGGAACTTGCGAAAAATTATCTATCGCAAGCAATGGCACTTTTAAAAAATAAAGCAACTAAATCGAACCATGCAAATACATTACTGCATATTCAAGGTTACTTGAAAAAATTCATTAGCGCTGATAACAAACAAGAACTTAATGAAACTATCGAGCAATACCGCAATGGTTATGTTCCACTTATAGTACCTATTACATTGTTACGACATCATTTTAGAAAATATCCTAATGATTATATTGAACAGTCTTTTTATTTGTGGCCTCATCCGGGTGAGCTTATGTTACTTAACCATTGACATTTATTCTCGCTACCTAGATATAAAAAAATCCGTTCAGTAGCAAGACTAAACCATCATTAAGTAGCATTTTAACATGCCCTTTTGTTTCAACTACATCAACAGTTTGAAATTCACTGTTATCTTAAAAATATTCAATTATCTTTTAACCCATAAGTTATAGTTCATGATTTTCTTCGGCGATATTAAGATCTATCGCATGTATAAATTGTTGTTTAGGTAAAATATAATTGGCAAAATTCACTAAAAAACCATTAGTTAATTTTTGTTGTACCAATGATTGGCTTACATAATTGTTAGGAATGTTTTTAGCCGTTAACACTTCAAACTCTATTTCATTATAGCTGAGCAAATCAAACGATGAAGGTTGTAATATCGCTAAAATAATAGATATTAATTCAATTAAATTAATATTTGATTGAAAGCTCACATAGCTGCTGTCAGCTTGGGGAGTAATGTGTATTGTTAAATATTTAGTTGCGGAAATCGCATTAACAGAATAGCCATAAGGTTCAAAAACAAAATCATCTATTTGAAAATCGGGTATTAGCTGTTCTAATCTTAAAAACTGGCGAATATCAGACACCTTTAAACCCGGTCGAGTTAAGTGGTTTGAGGCTTCTTGACTAATTTGATAGGCAAAAATTTCATAGGTTTTATCATCAATTGATGCTTGAAAGTCATTTTTTTGATGAAAAACAAAATTATGATGACTATCCATAGCGCCAAATCGCATCGCTTTACCTGGAATATATTTGGTTAGTTTTTTGATATCATCACCGAAACAACTGGGCTGAGCGTGTGAAAAATATTCATTTTTACGCTGATAAGTTAAATGCTTAATTCTATCGAAGCCCAGTTGTTGGATAAAGTATTCAACTGAATTAACTAAATTGGTTTTACCGCAAGTTAATATAAGAAAACAATCATCCCAAACAAACAAACTTGATTCGGACAGTAAAAATGCTTTGCATTTATCATTTGAAATACTTGATAGAATTTTTGCATGACAACGATTAACCAGTTCAGACCAAAAAGCGTCACTAATATCGGTAATAAGTGAAAAATTTTCATTGTGAACAAGAATTTCAACTTTTTTTTCTGAACCTTCAAAAAACACAAAATTTCCTTAATTTATAGTAGGTTTTGACTACTTGGTTTTAGCAAGCCATTTAAAACGCTATGCTATATTATCTGCTTTATAAACATCAATTAAGAATTGATATAATTTTAAAAAAGAGACAAATAAAAATGGATAATATTCGCCAATACTTAGAGATGATGTCATATGTGGTCACAATTATCGGTTTTCCACCTGTATTTATGAGTTATTGTAAATAACAAAAGAAACAAAGAGGTTATGGTACTTATGACGCTGTAGATAATAAATAGATAGAACTACAGCAACTATGTTTAAACTACCCTTGTTTAGATATTTTTGATACTGAATATGAAACAAAAAAAGAATTAACTGAAGAACAAAAGGAAGCCATCTTTCTGATACGTATAGCAATATTTGAACGATCTTATTTAATGCATAGTAGAGCGCCAAGTAAACAAAATTCATCTCAATGGAAAGGCTGGGAAATAGAAATGTGAGAATGGCTTGAACGAGAAAATTTAAAAGCAGTATGGGAGCAACAAAAATCTTACTATGATAAAGAGTTTGTTAATTGTTTTGAGTGAGCTAGCAATAATAATTTATCCAATCATTCTCATCTATTTATAAAGATTTTTTGAATGGCTACACGTATTTAAAATAAGTAAGTGCTATAAATGAACTAAGATCGATGCCTGATCTTTCTTGGTCATTTTATTCACCACTAACATATACGAATTATCCATCATTCGCTCAATCTCCCCTTGCGGAATTGAGCCATCTAAAATGACGCTGTTCCAAGACGATTTATTCATATGATAGCCAGGAATAATTGAAGGAAAAATATCTCTGAGCATTGCCGCCTCATTAGGGTCACATTTTAAATTCATCCAAAAGTGTGCTTTTGCATTATCATCAACTTTTGCACTTTTAGCGGTTGAACCATGAGCGATAGTGGCAAACATTTTATTTTTAACGCGGAACACTTGCACATCATCACCAAAGGGATAGTAAAGCGAGGTTTCTGGTTTTGATAGCAGATATGTTTCGGTTTGTTGTGCATTCATAATTTAATCCCAAGGTAAATGAGTCCTGTTTTTATCTTATTTTTTGCTTACTTTAGTGATTAGTTGATGACAATTTCACTAACAATGGCACAATATAGCTAATAATAAAATAAGGATTATCATGAAAGTAGTTATTACCTTAACCTTGCTATTGGTTAGTTTTATTAGTCGAAGTGCCGAGCAAGCAGAACAAATATTCCATCAACTTGCCCCTTCGCTTTATCAAATTCGTTTAATTGACAAAGCGAGTGGTGAAAAATCATCAATTGGTTCAGGTTTTCAAATTACAGAAGATGGTTTAATTGCCACCAACTACCATGTTATTTCTGGTTTTGCTCAGCATCCGGCAAAATATCGATTGGAATATCTTGATAATAAAGGTAATAAAGCGCCGCTAGAATTAAAAAGTGTAGATGTTATTAACGACTTAGCATTAGTGCAAAGAACCGTTACCGAAAAAATGCCTTATTTTGATATAGCTAAAAATAACCCGATTAAAGGTGAAGAAATTTATTCACTAGGTAATCCTCATGATCTCGGCATGATAGTTGTTCCTGGTACATACAATGGTTTGAAAATTGAATCGTTTCATGATCGTATTCATTTCACCGGCTCGATAAATCCGGGTATGAGTGGTGGTCCGGTCGTAAATCATTTAGCACAAGTCGTTGGTGTTAATGTTGCAACATCCGGTAATCAAATTGGTTTTTTGGTTCCACACGAAAAATTATTAACCTTGTTTAATAATTATCAACGTAAACCGCCATCAAGTATCGATATGCAAATGTCGGAACAACTTGTTGGTAGCCAAAAAAAATTAATCAGCACCATGTTATCGACACCATGGCAACAAAAAGCGTTAGGTAATGCCATTATTCCAACAATCGATGTGCCGTATATTCGCTGTTGGGGGGAATCTAATGCAGATAAAGCCGATGCTATTGCCTTGCTTGCTGTTGCAAATTGCGCACTTGAAGAAAATATTTATATTACGGGAGGTTTTTTTACTGGCAGTGTTGATATGGAGTTCAAATACATGAAAAGTAAAAAACTGAGTGATTTAAAATTCTATCATATTTACCAGCAACATATTTTACGTGCTGGCCCAGGCAATAAAGCAGGTAAAGATGATGTTACCGAATATCAGTGTCATCACGATTTAGTAAAACCTAATACTGGAAATATGGATGATAAAGCCATTTTATGTACCCGCGCTTATAAAAAATTTCCTAAATTATTTGATGTATTATTTATTGCTGCATCTATCGATAAGGGGGATCAGGCTTTGATTAGTCATTTTACTCTTTCAGGTGTAACCCAAGAGTCGGCATTAGCATTTACACAAAAATTCTTGGAGTCAGTATCATGGAAATAATTGTTGAAGAAATTAATCGCGGTGAAAAGTTACTCAGTCGTCATAAATTTTTAACGGACAAAGTAACTATTGGTCGAGGTTACAGTAACGATATTATTTTGGCTGACCCGCATGTTTGCTCTGAACATTTATCATTGTCGTTTACTGAAGGTAATTGGCTAGTTACCGATAAAAGCACTATCAATGGTTCTTTTTTAGCAAACGGAAAACAAAATGCCGACCAACATATTGTACATTCTGGCGATACTATTCGTCTTGGTAAAAGTTATATACGACTGATTTTGGCAGATCACCCTGTTGAAGACACTATGCCGTTTAGTCCGTTTGAAAGTATTATCACCTTAATGCGAAACCCTCTGGTATTAGCTATAAATATTTTATTATTTTCGGCAGTTGCCGGTATGATGTTTTATTTAAATCAGCCCAAAGAAGTTAACTTTACTCAGTTTGTTGTACGTGCGGTTAGTGTTACCTTAATGTTCTCGTTATGGCCAATTTTAATTTCACTCATTTCTCATTTTAATAAGCATGAAGCCCGCATATTAACGCAGTTAGCAATAAGTTTTGCTTTGTTTAATTTGATGTGGGTGAGTGACGTTTTTGAAAGCATTGTCGCTTTTAATATGTCGAGTAATTGGTCGATAGCCTCATTAATTACTTTGCTTCCTATTGTGCTGGCTTTTAGCCTTATTTGGTTAAACTGCTATATTGGTTTTAATATGAGCGCGCGTCGCCGCAATATTATCGCTTTTTCAATGACAGCTTTATTGTTTGGCGGCAGTTATATACTCGAGTTGAGTAAAAAACCTGAATTTACTGCTCGACCTAATTATGACGCAACCATTATGACGCCTACTTTTAAGTTTTCAGCGAGTTCATCGGTCGATAAATTTATTAGTGATAGTGGTAAATTATTTGCTAAGGTTGAAAAATCAGCCAAAGAAAAAAATTAATTTAGATATGTAGCAAGTAATTTCATGAAGATGAATAACAAAAAAGGGCTGATTGATGAATTCAATTAGCCCCTTTTTTAATGGGTTGCACTATCGCACAGGTATTATTTAATTATGGGCGAGGAATAAAGCCTACCGCATCATAAACACTTGCAATAACTTTACTGGCACGTGCTGATGCTTTTTCTGCACCTTGGCGCATCACTTGTTCTAAAAAAGCATGATCATTGCGGTATTGATGATATTTTTCTTGAATGGGTTCAAGCATAGCCACTACAGCTTCGGCTGTTTCTACTTTTAAATGACCATACATTTTACCTTCAAATGTTGGCACAATCTCGCTAATTGTTTTACCTGTACAGCAAGATAACAACGATAATAAATTAGATACGCCGGGTTTTTCTTTAACATCAAAAAGTATACGTGCTTGTTCATCAGAATCGGTAACTGCTCGTTTAACCTTTTTAATGATTTTTTTAGGATCTTCTAACAAACCAATAAAGTTGCCTTCGTTATTATCCGACTTAGACATTTTTTTAGTTGGTTCTAACAAGCTCATTACGCGAGCGCCGTGTTCAGGAATGTACGGATCTGGTACCGTAAATACATCGCCATGTAAATTATTAAAACGAGTGGCTATATCACGAGCCAACTCTAAATGTTGCTTTTGATCTTCGCCAACAGGCACTCGGTCGGCACGATATAATAAAATATCAGCCGCCATTAATACTGGATACGTAAACAAACCTGAATTCATATTTGCTTCAGACTTTTGTGATTTATCCTTATATTGCGTCATGCGATTTAATTCGCCCATTTGGGTGTAACAATTTAATACCCAACTTAACTGGCTATGTTCTGGCACATGCGACTGAATAAAAATAGTACTTTTTTCTGGGTCAACACCACACGCCAAATACAATGCTAAACCGTCTAAGGTTGCTTTACGTAAATCGTCAGGTTTTGGGCGAACGGTTATAGCGTGTTGATCTACTAACATGTAGTAACATTCATGATCATCTTGCATATTAACCCATTGCTTTAATGCTCCCAAATAGTTGCCAATAGTTAATTCACCAGATGGCTGACAGCCACTTAATACAATAGGTTTATTCATGATTTTCCTTTACTCAGTTTATTCATTGAGTGTTTTATATAAATTATTTTTGTTTAGTTGTTGCCAATTCAGCGCGCATATTATCAATAACAGCTTTGTAATCAGATTGAGAAAATATAGCGGAACCTGCAACAAACATATCGGCACCTGCCGCTGCAATTTCAGCAATATTATTAACATTTACACCGCCATCAATTTCTAAACGAATATTACGACCACTGGCAATAATTTTCTCTTTTACTAAGCGTAACTTGGTTAACGTGTTTGGAATAAATGATTGGCCGCCAAATCCAGGATTTACCGACATTAGTAAAATAACATCAAGTTTATCCATCACAAAATCTAAACAGCTTAAAGGGGTTGCAGGGTTAAGCACTAAACCTGCTTTGCAGCCATTATCTTTAATTAATTGCAATGTTCTATCAATATGATCGCTTGCTTCAGGATGAAAAGTAATAATATCAGCACCTGCTTTGGCAAAATCAGGAATTAAACTGTCAACCGGTTTTACCATTAAATGTACATCAATAGGTGCGGTAATACCGTAATCTCTTAAAGATTTACACACCATAGAACCAAATGTTAAATTCGGTACAAAATGATTATCCATCACATCGAAATGAACAACATCAGCGCCTGCGGAAATAACCTTAGCAACATCGTCGCCTAAACGAGCAAAATCAGCGGAAAGAATAGATGGCGCAATTAAAAAAGAAGACATAAGTAAACCTCTAGAAATTTGACGCTACTTTACCTAATCAATGCTAATTTTTGAAGCATTAAGCGTTATATTGCTTAAATTTTATTGCACTGCTTTTTATCTACAGTGCACCATAACCGTACAGAGCATCATAAAAGTCAGTTATACCTACAAAACAAATAACCGTAAGCTGTTGTTATAAATAAAAATATTAATAAGTTACGTAATGGGCATTACGATTGCTTTAGCAGTAGTAATTAAAAATAACACTTAGGGTAACATAATGAAAAATACTATTCGTTTAATCACACTTAGCTCAACTTTATCTGCGTCGATTTTACTTTCAACAACCGCTTTTGCTGTTGATGGATTATCAGCCAATATTGGCGCGACAAACAATTATTTATGGCGTGGCGTTACACAAACCCAAAATAATTCGGCAATTTCAGGTGGAATTGATTATGAAAGCAAGTCTGGATTTTATGTTGGCACGTGGGCATCTAATGCTAGTTGGGCCGATAGCATGACTTACGAGCTTGATTTTTATGGTGGGTTTTCAGGTGATATAAGCAATGGCTTAGGCTACGACTTAGGTTATATTTATTATAACTATGACAATGCAGCTAATTCAGATTTTAGTGAAGTGTATGCACACCTTACTTATGGCGTATTTACATTCGGTTATAACACCTTAGTTGATTCCGATGCCGGTGGCAGTTTTGCGGATGACACCTATATTACAGCCGATGCTGAATTTGAAGTTGCTGATGGTTTAGCTTTAACCGTTCATGCTGGAAATTATACTTTTAATGCCGGCGGTGACTATACAGAATACGGCGTAAGTTTAAGTAAATCGGGTTTTACCTTCGGACTTTCTGATACAGATATTGATGGCGCTGATGGTGATGTTAATGTGAGTGTTTCTTACGCTGTGGATTTTGATTTATAAAGGGTATGCCAACTGATAAAACGCTTAAAATTATATTTTAGGCGTTTTAGTTTTTGTCGGATTTTTTTTGATATAATACGTTATTATTAACGCCATAAAGTTCCGAAAGAAATGAAAATGTCAGAATGGAAATCGACAAAATTGAAATTTTTTGTGTTAGCGATCGCTATTTCTTGCTCGAGTAGCGCAGTTTACTCAACAAGTGAATTGGCTCAACATGAAATGTTTAGTGCCTGTATGGCGACTGATTCAGAGTTGCCGCTTAATCATGTAAATCACCCTTGCCAGTCGCGCTATTTATCTAATCAAAGTTGGTGGTCGTGGTTTAAAGGAGATAGCCAATCTGCTCATACTCATTTTTTAGATTTAGTTGAATTATTGCATCATACCCTATTAAAAAAACAATAAAATTCTGTATGTTATTCGGATGATTATATCGAATTGTTATCCTAAATAAGACCTATAGCCCCGAAAAATAATTTACCGAAAATAATTTTAATCTGTTATTTTAAACACATAATTAATAAATGGCAGTGCTAATGACTCAAAAAACACCGACAAAGAAAGGTTCCTTTAAAGATACTATGTCTAGCGTTGCTGCGGCTTTTGCGGGTATTCAAACTGAAAAAAATCGTCAACGTGACTTTAGCCAAGGCAAATTTAGCCATTTTGTTATTGCGGCTGTTTTAGGCGTTGTTTTATTTATTATCGCCTTGGTAGTGGTTGTAAATATAGTGATACCAGCTTAAATTTAAGGCGTTAAATGCTCTTATTGTTATTTATTCACTGATTGGTATAAGTGTTATAATTATCATCATCGCACCACAAGCTGTAAAATGATTAACGCTTGGTAAGTTTATTTTAAGTAGGTGATTTTTTAGTAACAGAATATGGCTATTATTTTTTTGCTCATTTATCTCTATAGTAGAATCAACCGCATAAACAAAGCACAAATCCCCTGAATTAATCGTTACCTTATCAGTTTCAATATATGTTGTTACAATAGCCTTATAACACCCAATTTTATGTATTAGGTTAAAATCAGAGATTTTATTTTTAACTAGTTTTCCTGACGTTGCACTGCCGCCGTCAAAACTTGCCACAGACAAGGGAGTTTTTAATTGCTTTGCCTTATTAGTATCGTGCGTTAGCTCAATACCTTCTCCTGATAAAAGTATTAAATTTCGCCAATAACCACTAAAATCTGAAAACTCACCGTTTTCAACGACGCTGGCAATACTTAAACGCCAATTAAAGTTATCAAGTGTTCCGCCATCATTAATTGCTAATTCTGTGGTGGTGCCTTTACCGTTTTTCCATGGAATTTGTTTGAATTGATCGGGAGAGATAATGGTGAACATTAGCGTGCCTTGCAAAGTGAATAAGAAAAAAGAAAACAAAATTATATCATGCTTATTAAAAGAGAATGAAGAACCGGTATACTGTTTAGTCATGACATAAATGTAACTTGTCATCAGTTAAATTAGGTATACCGGATGAGTCAACCACATTAAAAGATAGGCGAGAGGAAAAGCATGACAACGAATTCAGCCACGTTACTACAAGAACTTTTTGGTTTTAATATTTTTCGTACAGGCCAACAAACAGTGGTTGATACGATTTTAGCTGGGCGTAGTGCAGCGGCCATTTTTCCTACTGGTTCCGGTAAGTCATTATGTTATCAATTACCTGCCACGCAATTACCACATCTCACTTTAGTTGTTTCACCTTTGCTGGCGCTTATGCAGGATCAGCTGGAATTTTTAGCGAGTAAAGGCATTAGTGCGGCGAGTATTGATTCAATGCAAACGCGCGAACAAGCAAACGCGGTGATGAATGGTGTGCGTAATGGTGAAATAAAAATATTAATGATTTCAGTAGAGCGTTTAAACAATGAGCGCTTTCGCCAGTTTTTAGCACAAGTGCCTATTTCTTTGCTTGTGGTTGATGAAGCGCATTGTATTTCTGAATGGGGTCATAATTTTCGTCCAGACTATTTGAAATTGCCACAGTATCAGCGGGCTTTTAATATCCCACAAGTGTTGTTATTAACCGCAACGGCGACCACGAAAGTGATCAGCGATATGGGCAGTAAGTTTGCCATTGCAAAGCAAGATATTACGCTAACAGGGTTTTATCGCGCTAATTTACATTTAGCGGTACAAGGTGTGAGTAGTGAACGAAAATTTAACGTGCTCGGAGCGTGGTTACAAGACAAATTAACGCAGTCAGGTATTATTTATGTAACCTTACAACACACAGCAGAGCAAATTGCGCAACAATTACAGCGCAACAATATTAATGCGCAAGCTTATCATGCAGGCATGAAAAGCGAGCAACGCCAAACAATCCAACAACAGTTTATGCATGGTGAAATTAACTTAATTGTTGCCACCATCGCTTTTGGCATGGGTATCGATAAAAGTGATATTCGTTTTGTCGTCCACTATGATTTGCCTAAATCTATTGAAAACTACGCCCAAGAAATTGGTCGTGCCGGACGCGATGGTCAAATATCGCAATGCTTGGTGCTGGCCAATCAAGATAACCTTAATGTGCTGGAAAACTTTGTTTATGGTGATACGCCAGAATTGTCCGCAATATGTTATGTGTTAACGCAAATAGCGGAGCAAACTGAGCAGGCCAATAGTCAATGGGAAGTTTTACTCAATAGTTTGTCGAGCGATTCTAATATCCGCTTATTAAGCTTAAAAACCTTATTAGTTTACTTAGAATTATTAAAAGTGATCAAACCAGCTTACAGTTATTTTGCGGAATATAAGTACAAGTTTTTACAGCCGCAAGCGCAAGTATTGACAAGCTTTGATGAAAACAGACAAATCTTTTTAAAGGCGGTGTTTTCCTCGTCTGACACTGCGAAAATTTGGTCAACGGTTAATTTTGATCGTTTAGGCCAAACTCATCCGAACGAGCGCGAACGTGCCTTAAAAGCACTTGATTATTTACACGAAAAAAATTGCATTGAATTACAAAGCACACAAATGACCCAAGTATATCAAGTAAACTTGCTCAACTTAACGTCAGCAAAGGATATTGAAAAATTAAGCGTTAAACTTTTTCAACGATTTAGCGAAAAAGAGACCAGTGAAATACACCGTATTCAACATTTACTAAACTTTTTTACCAGCGAGGCATGTTTAAGCAAACAGTTATCTGAATATTTTTCCGATCACCAGTTAACGCAAAACTGTGGTCACTGCTCGGTGTGTTTAGGGCAAGTGGCACAATTACCCGCAAGACCTAATTTGGCACCACTATCGAGTTTTGATTTTAATGAACTGAGCAGCGAAATTGTTACTAAGTTAGGATCACAGGTAAGTGCAACGCTGATCAGCCGCTTTTTCTGCGGTTTAACCACACCACTATTTACGAAGTTAAGAGTGCGTAAATTTAAAGGCCTTGCCACGTTAGAAAATTATCGATTTAGTGAAGTAAAGGCGTGGGTCACACAAAATATGAGTGTTAAATAAAAATCAACGTCTCTTTATTTGATAAATGATTGTGTTTGGTAAATATTCATGTCTACTTGCTGAATTTTACCAAACAATAATTGCTTATTCGTTATATCAAAATGTTCAACATTAGTAGTAATCAGTGTTGCAAGCCTTTTAGTTTTTTCAGAATAGCTTTGTATTTTAGAATGCTCGCTGCGTTTAAACCAGAGCCATAAATTGCCACTTTTTTTCAAGTTAAATTGTCGGCCATTAACTAATGTTTGGGCTGCTATTTGTGGAATGTTAACCAGGGTTGGTTGTGCGCCAAAAAACAACTGATTATCTTGATTAAGCCAAAGGGTGTTTTCACTAATAGGTTGATATTGAATAAACTGCCATTTCGGATCTTCAGGTAATACTTTTCCAGAGGTTAGCTGGTAATTATAAACACGCCATTGTTTATCTTTTTTAATGCTGTACGCAATACTTGTATTAGATTTGAATGAAAGCCCTTTAATTTCTGTTTGTGGGATCTTAAGTCGTTTAAATTGTCCTGTTGTTGCATTAATTAGATGAATTTCATTTAATGTTAGCCCGAGTAAATAGTTATCATCGGGTGACCAAATTAGATCAACATAATGTCGACTATCATTGAATAGTGTTAACTTTTTACGTTGATTATTATCCGTCGTCGTTAACCAAACTTCTTCTTTACCTGAAGCCAAGCCAATATAGGCAATAGTATTATTGTGGTGAGCAAATATGGCTAATTTTTCATCAACAGAATCATTTGCGATAATAGTGCTTTTTTGGGTTCTAATATCAATTTTTTCGATATTGTAGTTGGCTTTTCCGGATGAAAACAAATAATCGGCACCATTGCTATGTCGACTAGGGCTACTAATTTGTCGACTACCCGCGTAAACAACACGCTTATTTTGGCCCGTTAAATCATAACTGAGTAATTGATAAGCGGGATGCTCCCCCATTAGTACGACTCGTTGGCCATTATGACTCCATATACCGCAACAAATATAGGCATCTTGTTTAAACAATAAGGTGAGTTTGTCAGTGGTTAAATCAAGTGAATAAAAACCTTCCCATTGTTGTTTGTCTGGCGATGATATTAGTAATTTATTATCTGTGGGGTGCAAATCAAACTGACTATTACCCCCTAAAAATAGGTCAGGTTGGCTTAATCTTTTTTTTATATTGGTTGTTAGGTTTATTTCAAATAACTCATAGGGACTATCACCACCTTCACTTTCGCTATAGATCAAACGATCATTATCATGAGTAAAGACTATTTTTCCATAGCTTCCTGCGGGGCAATTGTGAATTAATGTGGGTTTGCCTAGCGTTAAGCCACTAATGCTGCGAATGTAATATTGACAGAGTTGCGGTGTCGCCACTAAATAGACAATCAATGTGCCATCATCACTCCAATTAGCCGGACCAACCCCCATTTTTTTTCCATGTAATATTTCGATAATGCGTTCGTCGGTGACATTTTTAATCATTAAATGCATACCATCATCTTTCGCTGACATATAGGTAACACGTGTACCATCAGGAGAAAAGGCGGGAAATATCTCGTCACCAGCATCCGTTGTGAGTGTTTTGGCATAAGTAGCAATTTCAGATGTGCTTGGTGTTTGTTGTTTAAAGGTTTTGACAGTGAATAGCGTGGCTAACATAATTAAAAGTGAAATGCTTAATAACCACAAAAATTTAGACATTGATGAATGATGAACTGATGGCGAAGTTTCTTGCTTAGCAATGACTATGTTGTTGATTGGTAGATTAGTCAATGTTTCAACATCTTGAGTTAAAATGCCTTCTGATATCGGTTTTATTTCAGCAATAAATTTATAGCCCTTTTTCGGAAAAGTAGCGATAAATTTTGGTTGTCTTACATCATCATTAAAAACCTTGCGCAGCTTAGTAATTAATTTACTCACCGTATTATCACTAACAAGCCGCCCTAGCCATACTTGATCTATAAGTACATCTTTACTAATAATTTGATTGCTGTGCTGACAAAAATAACTCAGTAATTCCACCATCATGGGCTCTAACTGTACAGCGTTAATTTCTGATGTTAACGTTTGTTGTTGGTCGCAAAAAATAAATTGTGCTATTTGCCAGCGCATGCAAAAGCCCATAATTAAAATAAGTGGTTGGAAAATAGCATAGTTCACTGCGATGGTCATCAAAAGTCACGAAAAGTCACACGCTTTTCACGACTAATTATTCCATATTCTCTAGCATTATCTTCGTAGCAAACGATAACACCAATTTAAAATACATTAAGGCGAACTAATGTTCATAAAACAACCAAGGGTTGATAATTCAACCCCTTATTTATTACGTTATTTAGGTATAACATTATTAATAATACTCACTTTAGCTTTTTTATTTAATGTGAAAGCTGAAGAAGTTAAACCATTTACATTTACTACCCCCAGTTTATTAACGCAGGCGCCAATGAATAACAGTAACGATGCGTTACTGTTATTACAACGAGATGATTTTCATCTACAACTTACTCAGTTAGCCAAGCAGTTAAGTGTTGAGTCGATCAATCAAGAAAATATGTTTAATAAAGTGGCGCTACTTTCAATTTTAAGAAAGCACAAAGCATTGCTTGAAACCATTGCCCAGTATAAAAATGCGATTACCTATGTGTATTACAAGTTAGACAGCGAAACTCAACTGACCCTTAAAAACACAGAGCAAGTATTATTTGCTAAAACCTTAACGGCTGCATTTAGTCAGTCGTTAAGTAAACTCAATGATGAAGCCTTGTTTCAAATGAATAGTGCGTTAGGTTGGTCGGTATCAGGCGCACAAGATTACACGTTTAATGTATTTAAGCGCTACCGTAATTTGCCGAATCTTAACCTTAGCCAAGCAATCGATTTAATCGTTAATGCACATATATATGGTGTACTAGCCAGAGTGATCCCTGTTACCCAAAAATTATTAACGAAAGAAAATAACAACCGTTATATTATTGAACCTGACGTGTTAATTACCACACCTAAAGGTATTGAGTTATCAGCAACCATCGTTAGAAAAAGAAAGGTAACTACTAAGCTCCCTACAGCGTTGCAATTTACGATTTATGCTGATGAAAATGCACAGATTAAAACTGCTATTCATGCCGCAGCACACGGTTATGTGGGTATTGTAGCGAACTCAAGAGGTAAGCGTTCAAGTTCAAATAAAATTACTCCTTGGGAGCATGAAGGTGAAGATGCAACCAGCGTTATCGATTGGGCGAGCAAACAACCGTGGAGTAACGGTGATGTAGTTATGTATGGAGGAAGCTACAATGGCTTTACCCAATGGGCTGCTGCTAAGTATATGCATCCTGCGTTAAAAGCTATTGCTCCTTATACTGCCGCAAGTTTGATCACCGGCTTACCCTATGAAAACAATATTGTGTTAACGGGTAATTATGAATGGGCATTTCATGTAACGAACAACAAAACTATGGATTACAGTGTATATAGCCAATGGAAAAAAAGTGAACAACTGGTAACAACATTATTTGAAAGTGGGCGGGCGACAAAGGATATAGATAAAATTGAT